>OIZE01000779.1_pt1 | contig 23143 bp, 19 predicted proteins | sample 1588421 | NCBI WGS metagenome assembly OIZE01 (sample SAMN03283251) | human gut metagenome | biome: human-associated habitat; material: feces | host: Homo sapiens | place: USA | collected 2013 | reverse complement strand
GTAGTCGGTTAACGCGCCAGATTGTGGATCTGGAGACCGTGGGTTCGAGTCCCACAAGGCACCCTCTCATCAAAAAGGCCAAGAATCAAATGATTCTTGGTCTTTTTTCTTTCATGTTTTTCTGTGGGACTCGAACAGCACGGCCCCGCCAGCGGCGGGGTAACAAACAGCCCAGTGGGCTGTTTGTTAGTGCGCGGGTCCTGGACCATTAGGAATGTCTACCGTGGCCCCACGTTGGGTGCCTTGTGGGACTCGAACAGGGCGGCGGTGCGTAAGCACCGTAAGCGACCAGCCCTGCGGGCTGTCGCTTAGCTCGCGGGTCCTGGACCATTAGGAATGTCTACCGTGGCCCCACATTGGGTGCCTTGTGGGACTCGAACAGCACGGTCCCGCGTTTCTCTGCTTCCACCGTTCCAAAACGACCCCAGCCGCAGCACAGAAGCCCCCACTTCTGCGCTGCGGCTGGTTTTTTTCAGCTGTTGAGCTGCTTCATGATCTCCCCGACTTCCTTGCTGCTGTAGCCTTCCTTCAGCAGCTCCGTCCGGATGGCGGCATCGCTCCGGCCCTGGCTGCGCAGGCGGGCGGCGGTGTAGGGCACTGCCGTGCTGCCCAGCACACCGCTCTTGCCTACGTTCAGGTTCCCGCTGCCCGGACCCGACGTGCCCGAAGCCCCCGCTGCTGCCGCTCTCTGGGCCGCTGCCGCGCTGACTTTCTGGGCCTGCTGGGCCGCCTTGGACTGCTTGAGGGCCCATTCGCCCTTGGCGATGTTCAGTTTTTCGCTGGTCACCTGATTATTGAACTGCTGCTGGCGGAGCTTGTCCTGATACTGCTGCTGCGCAAAGTCGTTGTCGTACTTCTGCTGTGCCTGCGCGTTCTGGACCTGCTTTTCCTGCATCTGCTGGTTCCAGGCCGTATCCGCACGGTCTGCCTCATAGGCACGGTTGTTCGCGTAGATGTTGTACCCGGTGTTCACGAGCGACCCCGCCAGCGAGCCGAGGCCCGTGGTGCCGGAGAGCGCGATCTGCACCGCGTCGCCGATAAGGCCCAGCACCGTGACCGCATTGTTAAACCGCTGCTGCTTCCGGGCAGCGGCCTCCTGCTCCTGCGCGGCGTAGTTGCCATACAGGGTGTCCAGACGGCTCAGGTAGTCCTGATACTGGCCGTAGTCCTGCTGATAGGCCGTGTTGTAGGCGTTGCCCAGCTGTTCCAGCCGGGTGTAATAGTCCGAAAGTTTCTGCTGATACAGCCCCTGCGCGTTCTGCTCCTGCGTGTTGAGCTGGTCCAGCCGGGAGACCAGCGCATCGCCGCCGCTGTCGTAGGTATCCAGCGCCAGCTGATACAGCGTCGGGATGGCCTGATTCAACGCCCCGATCTGCTGCTGGTAGGCCTGCTGGGCCACGCTGGCCGCATAGCTGGAGCCGTAGCCGCCCGTCAGCGCAGCGGCCTGTGCGGCAGCATCGGCGCTGGCGTTGTGGGCGTTCTGGGTGTACGCCTGCGCATACTGCTGGTACAGCGGGTCCTGCGCGTAGTTGTAGTGGAACGCTCTCCGCGCGTTCAGGTCGTTCAGGGTGCGGTCGATCTGGTCCTGATACCGGCTCTGGTAGTCGCCGGGGGCAGCGCTCTGCTGCGCCTTCAGGGCCGCTTCCGCTTCCGTCACCTGCTCAGAGGGCTGATACCCCGCCGACGCCAGTGCATCCTGCACCTCCTGGCGGCTGTTCAGCCCCTCGGTGGAGTAGTTCTTTTTCTTGTCGCTTGCCATAGAGTCTCCTTTCTCACTGCAGTTTCCGCAGCTTGGCCCCCAGCTCGTCCGAGACGTTCTCCACGTCCAGATTGCTCAGAACGTATTGCAGCTGCTCCTGCATCTGGTAGAGGTAGTTCCGCAGTGCGCGGGCATCCTCCGGGTCCATCTTCTCACTCAGCTTCGGCAGGCCCAGCTTGCTCAGGCCCGAAATGCTTGCCATCCTGTCATGCCTCCTGTTCCATCAGTCTGCCCCGCGCCGTCGCAAGGGTGCGCGCCAGACTGCGCAGGGTGATCTGCCCTTTGCCGGTCAGCCGCAGCCGGAACATGCCGCAGCGGCGGGGCGCAAGGTGCAGGTCGAACCGCTTCTGCTTCCCGGCCACAGCCCATTCTGCCAGCTTCTCCCAGGGGCCGTCGTCGTAGCAGATCGCCAGCTCCACATTGCTGGCGCATACGGCATCCATCTGGAGCGTCAGCCGGGAGAGATACCGGTCCTCGGCCTCGTCCATCCCGAACGCACCCGTGATGAGTTCAAAGTCCACCGTCTCTTCCACACCCTCGGTGGTCTTCCAGTCCCGTTCACGGCTGGGGTCGGCGGCCCAGATGTCGTGTCCATCCCAGAGGTAGAGCTGCCCGCCGGTGCTGGCCATGGCGTAGGAGCAGCCGTCTTCCTCCTGCCAGAGTCCCCGCTCGGTGTCGTAGACGAGGAGCCGCTCTTCGAGCGCGTCTCCTTCCCGGCCGCTGTCCCGCGCCAGATAGAGGTAATAGCGGCCATCCAGCGCACCGCCCACCGCCGTCTGCACGTTGGAGAGCCGGGCCGTATTCAGTTTTTCGGACACCTTGGTGGGGATGCTCCCGTCCCAGGCCATCACACCGTCCGGCGAGAGATAGTAAAGTGTCTCGTTCAGCACGCAGAGGCTGCTGGCCGCGTTCCGGGCCACCCCACGGCAGCGAAGGGAGCTGAGCTGGAAATCCGACGGCTTGGAGCCGTAGAGCTTGTGCAGAGCGTTCTCCTTGAAGAACAGCACCGACCCCAGGCAGGTAGCCGCGCCGGTAAACGGCCCGTCGCTGCCCACCGTGACTGCATAGCTGTCCTCCGCGATGCCGCGGTAGGAGAACCAGTTGGTAGGGTCGCCCAGCTTGCAGCCGTAGATGACGTTCTCATTCTGCGCGCAGCCCCACAGCCGGTTGTCGCACTCGGTCAGATAGTCCAGGTCCGGCACCCGGCGTTCCAGCCGGAAGGCATCGGTGTTCCCTTCCATCGTCGCGCCTTTGCCGTCGATGCCGGTCCAGCGGAGCATCTCCCGGCCCTTGGTCAGGGTCCCATAAAAATAATCGCCGCCCGGCTCGGCCTGCACCTGCACCCAGTCGTCGCCGCGCGCCGTGACGATGCGGTCTCCTTTCAGCTCCTTCCAGTGCAGGTCATCGCCGTCCTCCACGCCGCTCACCGTCACGGTATCCCAGACGGCAAAATTCTTCCCGATGCCGCCCGCCTCGATCCGGCACCACTTCAGCTCGATGGCCGACCAGTTGCCCGAAGCCTCGTTGTAGACTTCCAGCACGCTCTCGCTGCTGTACGGCTTCTGGATGTTGTTCACCTTGAGGAACAGCTGCCCGTCCGCCGGATTTTCCGGCTCCTTTGTGCCCTTGCCGGAAACGGTATAGGTCTTGCCGGCCACATCGCAGGGGGTCAGCACCACATCGGCGCCGCCGCTGTCCCACACGGCGCCGAGCTTCGTCACCGAACGGTCCCGCGTGTCAAAAGCGATCTTATCCGGGAAGATGATGACCTTGGTGCCCATGCCCACCATCTTCTTTTTGCTGTCCGCCACCGCGTTCCAGAAAAACTCGGCCTCCTGCGGGGTCTCATCCGAGTTGTAGATGAGGTTCTTCCCCGCCGCCACCAGCAGGCCGTTCAGGTGGTAGATGCCGTTCATCTGCACGACGCTCCGCAGCCTGCGGCGGGGGATGCGGGTGCTCAGCGCCGGAAAGTCCCGGCTGCTGAAATTTTTGCTGCTGCCCGCCTCAGCCTCGGTGCAGCTGTACGTCTCATTCAGGCCGCCAAAGGCCCGCAGCAGGGTGCGGCTGGTCGCTGCCGCCGCACGGCTCGTTCCGCTCATCGCGTCCACCTCCTCACCAGCGCCACTGCGCCCGGCAGCGGGGCGGGTGCTTCTGCCGCAGCCAGACAGCCAGTTCGCTCAGCAGGCCGCTGTACTGGACCTGCTCCCCGGCATAGCGGTCGGTCTCGCCCAGAGCCGCATCGATGCGGGCGCACAGAACGTGCGGATACAGCGCATCAAAGGGCACCGGCACCAGCAGCACCGTGTCGTCGGGCAGCGCCTCCCCGCTCCACGCGAGGTCGGCCCCTGCGGCGGCGTATTCGTCGGCCCCGCTCTTCTCAAACAGCTGCTGGCGCAGCAGCGCATCTTCTTCGCAGAGCCAGCGGCGGCAGGTCTCGTCCGAGATCTTGCATCCCGGCCGCAGCTCCCGTGCGCGCGCCAATGCCTGTTCTACCGTCATTGCAAAACTCCTTTCGTTTTTGAAAAAAGCCCGGCAGGGCGATGTTCCCGGCCGGGCCGCTGTTTTCTCAGGTCACTGGGCCGCGTTTTCAGCTGCCGCGATGCGGGCAGCCGTCCGCTCGTCCTGCATCTGGCTGTGTTCCAGCACCTCCGCCACTTCGGGCGGGACCTCCACCTCCACGCCCCGGCGGATCTTGTAGTTCACGCCGTTGACGCTGACGAACAGGTCCTCCTTATAGCGGCTGTTGTCCTTGAACAGCTTGATGCGCACTGCCTTTTTCTCGCTCATAGAAACTCCTTTCTGCCCTCCGTCGCAGGGCCCGCCTGTTTTTGTGTCTTGCGTTTTTCTCGTCCCGCAGGGCCAGAACCAGCCCGCCAAAGAAGAGGGTCAGTTCGCCGCCGCATTGGCCGAGTAGCTGGACACGCTCTCGATGCGGATCATATACTGCTCCACCAGACGCTCGGCGGCGCGCATCCCCTTCCAGCCCACGGAAGCGCGCTGGTTCAGCGGGTCGTCGCCATAGCCAAGCTGCTTGACGATGTGCTCCAGACCGCCGCCTTCCAGCTCGGTGACGCCATAGGCGTGGGCACCCAGCACCAGCGTACCGAACACAGCCAGACCGGTCGGGCAGGTGGCGTCCTTCCAGATCTTGGCCTCGCTGGTCTCGATGAAGCGGATGTTGCCCAGCTTGCCGATCTCGCCGCGGAACATGGCCTCCGGGTCGGCATACTTATGCACCTCGATGAACTCTCGGCTGGTCTTCAGGTCGTAGGCGGCATAGGGGTGGATGATGGCGATGTAGCTGTCGCCGATGGGGTCGGCGTTCATCGCGCCCAGCTGGGCCGCCGCCTGGAAGAACAGCTTCGGGGTCAGGGTGCAGGTCTTGTCCAGACCGGCGCGGCTGGTCACGGCCGTCTCGGTGCCGTCGGCACTCTGCTTGGGCGCATAGAGAACGTTGGTGCCGCCCGCCAGCACATCGCGGGTGATGCTGTCCATGGTGCGGCCCGCCTGGCTGGCCAGCACACGGGTGGCCTGCACGACGTTGTTGTCGATGGCGGTCATCTGCAGCACATCGGTCAGCGGGGTCCAGCCGCCGTACTGGTGCAGGTCACTGGTGATGGTGGTCACGTTCAGGGTCTGGCCGTTGGGGGTCACACCCTCGGTCAGCGGGGTGGTGGCCTTGGGCAGGCTGTCGTACTTGCGGAACTCGATGGTCTTACCGCCGTTCTGGGGCACCGGGTAGTAATCCGCAAACTGGTCGTGGACGAGGCGCGGCTCGGCCTGGTCGATGAGGCGCTTCTCATAGAAGGTCTTCATCTCGGCGGTCATGGTGCCGGAGGTATTGTTCAGCGCGGCGGAAGGGTCGGCGAACAGCTGGAGGTCGAACTTCATTGCAGTGTCGTTCATACGGTTTTCCTTTCTTTCTTGCGGTGTAACATACGGACTTCTTTGATTCGCGCTCCCCTGCCAGAGGAGCTGCGTTCAGAACGTGATGACTTCCCCATGGAGGGCCTTGCGTTCCAGCGCTTCCCGCTGGGCGCGGGTCATGCGGGAAACATCTGCCCCGGTCACGGCGGCGCTGCCGGGGCGGGTGCCGTTCTCTGCCGGGCGGGAAGCCCGCTGCCGGATGCGCTCTACGACGCCCTGCTCTACGGCGTGGGCGGTCTGGCGCAGTGCGTCCTCGTAGTGGGCCAGACGGTAGGCGTCCGCCATCCGCATCCCCGGCAGCTGCATCAGACGGCGCATCTCCGGATGCTGCAGCTCCGCTTTCAGCGAGAACTCCGGCACCACCTGCCGCAGCGCTGCCTCTTCGGCCGCCCAGCGGCTGTGCAGGGCGGCCACGGCCTGTCGGCCCGGCAGATGCTCCGGCAGCGGCGGGCGGGTCGGTTCCGGGGTGGGACAGGGTGCTTCCGGGCCGGGGTTTGTCTTCGGGAGCTCCTCCTTCGGGGTCTCCGGCGGCGCTGCCTCCTCCCGGCCCGGCTTCAGGGTGCCGGAGGCGACGGCCTGCCGGGCCTGTGCCTCGCTCAGGGCCGGGGCGCTCCCTGCGCCGCCGGTCTCGCCGCCGCCCTCTGCGAACAGTTGCAGGTCCATCATGGCCGCTTCGCCCCGGCGGCTCAGGTCTGCAAAGCGGAGGTTGTCCGGGTAGCGCTCGGCCAGCAGGGCAAACCCGGCCTTGGCCAGCTCAAAAGCCCCCTCTACCCACGGCTCCTGCGGGGCGGCGGCGGTCACGGCCAGCCGGGGGCCTTCCGGCTCATCCCAGGCATCGCTGTGGGCGGTCTTTTCCCCTGCCAGCAGGCTCACCAGAGCCTGCATCAGGGTGCTGGCACCGGCGCAGACGATGTCCTGCCCGGCGGGGGCATAGCCCGCGTGGCCGGACGCTTCCAGCCGCAGGGTCAGGCCCTCCGGGCCGTCCAGTTCACTGTAGATCACACGGATCATCGGTTCTCCTTTCCAAGGCCCATGGCATCTGCCGCGGCCTTTGTGCTCAAATTGTCTGCGGGGCCGGTCACAGCGGCCTTCCCCGGCTGTTCCTGCGCCGTCAACCGGCTCTGCAAAACGGCCAGCTGCATGGCCAGCGTCCCGTTCTGCCGCACCCGCTGGCGGACTTTCTCGATGCCCTCAAAATCCATCATCTCCAGCGCTGCCAGAGCCGCATCGGCATTGGCCGGGGCAAAGAAGCCCAGCTGATAGCACTCCTTGGCGGTCTCGTTCTGGCTCAGACGGCTGAAGGTCGATTTCTTCTCGGCGCTCACCACGATGTCGAAGACCGGTTCGCGGCTGCCCAGCTCCACCCCGCCCACGGTGCCGGCCGGCTGCGGGCGGAGCGCCGCCCCGGAAAAGGGCACGAACTCGTTCTGGCCTGCGGCCCCCACGATGCGGAAGACCCGCTCTTCGTCGTAGAACTGCCGCATCAGGTCCAGGATGAGATAACACTCTCTGGCAAAGGCGCGGTACGCGCTCTTGAGCATATCCCGGCTCAGCTTCGAGCCTGCCTCCTGTAAGGCGGCAATGGCCGAAGCCGCTGTCACGCCGCCAGCGGTGCCGCCCTGGGTCATATCGCGGTTGCCGGAGATCTCCTTCAGTTCCTCGATGCGGCTGTTGCGGTAGCTCAGGCTGTTGCCCTGCAGGCCCGCCGTCTGCAAGGGGCGGAAGCTGTCGTCGCCCAGCCGCCCCACTACATGGACGATATCCCGCGAGAGGTCTGCCAGTTCTTCTTCGTTCACACCGGCCGTGTCGCTCAGCACATACCGCTGCTTCGAGGCGAGCAGGACATTCTCGTCCATCGCATGGTTCATCCGGTCGATGGCGGTCTGGCACTCCTTCATCACATCAATGTATCCGAAGCCCGCCGGGCTGTCCTCCTCCATGAACAGCGGGTCGAACACGAACGGATACTTGCCGTGGTCATAGAATCCGCGCCCGGCCAGCGCCGGGTCGTTCTCGCTGGCGTAGAGCACCACCCCGTTACAGAACTTGCAGTAGTGCAGCAGCACCCGCCCCTCGGCGTCCGGCTTTTTGTAGTACCAGTCCACCACAACGCTCTTTTCGGTGGTGTCCAGCCCGCCGTCGTGGAGGAACCGGGGCACATCCAGCACACTGGCGCTGTGGCCCTTGAGCTGGGGCCAGCGGGTCTCCAGCTGTCTGGTGTTCTCCATCCGCAGCGAGAAAAAGTTCGGCGATGTCTGGATATCCTCCACGCCCGGCTCCCAGTAGAGCATGAGCAGATTCATGGGCCGGATGGCGATCTCGCCCAGGCCGCCGTGCGCTTCCGGGTCCCAGAAGACGCCCTTGACGCCGGTGCCCTGCTTGAGCTTGCGCCACCAGGTGTCGCTGTACACCTGCTCATAATCGGCCTGTTCCAGCACCACCGGCAGGATGCTGGAAAGCACCCGCGCGGTCTGTTCGTCGTCTGCCGCGCGGGGCAGCACGTTCGGAGCCGGGTAGTTGTCCATCGCATCGGCGTGTTTGTTGGCGATGGAGTTGAACAGCCACCCGCTGGACGGCTGGGGCTTGCCCTCCATCATCGGGTTCTGGTAATTTTTCCAGTGCCCCATCCGGAACCACAGTTCGTTGTCCACCAGCCGTTTGTCGAGCGCTGCCTTGCCTGCCTTGTACTTTTGCAGAACAGCCGCCGCCTCTGCGACCTCCTCCGGCCCGATGGGCAATTTTTCTTCCACGATATCCAAAATCTACTCCTTTCTAAATCCGATAAAATCTCGCCTGCCGGTGCAGTTCCAGCGGGTCGTCCCCCACCGGCGGGCGGGCCGTGCGCCGGGGCGGCGAGATGGGGTGTTCCATCAGGACGTACCGGCATTCGTCGTAAATGTGGTCTTCCTGCCGGGTGTCGATGTCCTCCACGTTACTCTCGTCGTACACCAGATTCGGGATGGTGCGGATGAAATGCCTGCAGGTATCGAACACCTGAAACATGGGCCGTCCCTCTCCGTCAAACGCCAGCCGGTAGTGGAACTGCATCTTACCGGCCAGTCGGGTGTGGTCGCCGGGCATCCAGTGCAGGAAGTTCGGCCCCCGCTCCATCATGGCGGCGATGCTCTCGCCCCGGCTCTCGTCGAAGATGGCCGGGTCTGCAATGCCCTGAATGACCCGGCCGCGCAGCTGCGGGTCGTTCTGCTCCACCTCCCGGATGCGCCGGGCCTGCTCCACCGGGTCGATCCGCAGCCCCTCGTTCGGGCGGCCTGTGCAGCCGTACAGCTCTTTTATGCGGTAGAGCCGCCCTTCCTCATCCGCCGCGTACCACCCCACCGAGAACGGCTTCGAAAACCCGAAGTCGAACCCGCGGTAGATCTTCCAGTGCTTCGGGATGGGGAACGGTGCGATGACATGGGTCCAACGCTGGTCCTGATAGTGGGCAGGGTCGTTTCGCCACTCGGTGAACACCTGACCGGAGAAGCTGTCCCAGCTGCCATAGAGCAGGGCCTGTTTTTCCGCTTCGGGCAGAGAGGCCAGACTTGCAAGGTAATCCGGGTCGTTTTCCAGCAGGGCCGGGTTGTCGAAGACGCTGGATGGGATAAACACCCGCGCCCGCTGCAGCACCTTTTCCGTCCCGTCCGGCATCCGCACCGGGAACGCTTCCACGATGGGAGTGCCGGGCGGGGCCGGGGTGATGAACCGGGCCTTGACCCAGCCGTGGCCGACGCCGCCGGGGTTGGTGGTGGCCCGCAGGTACACCCGCGTACCGGGCCCGGTGGGGCGGTTGCGGCTCATCATGTAGCTGTACTCCTCCCATTCGAAGTGGGTCAGCTCATCAAAGCCGATGAAATCAAAGGCCTTGCCCTGATAATTCGTGCGGTCCTTGGTGTACTGCATCGAGCCGAAGTAGATCTTTGCCCCGCTGGGGAAGACCCACACATGGCTCGTGGCGTTGTACTGCGCCTCCGGGAAGGCCCGGCGGTAGTAGACCAGACTCTTGTCCACAAGGTCGCTCAGCTGGGGGAAGGTCTTGCGCAGGATGAGCCCCCGGTAGTGCGGGATCTGCACCTGCCGCAGCGCCTCGATGATGAGCGCATCGCTCTTGCCGCCGCCTGCCGCGCCGCCGTAGAGAGCCTCCGGCTCCGGTCTGCGCATGAACTCCCTCTGCCGGGGCTGGGGCCTCCAGACGACCGGCGCATTCGTTCCTGTCTTCATACATCCTCCACCGGCGGCAGCAGCACCACGCCGCACTCCCGGCCCTCCGCATCCGCGCCCTGTTCGTTCAGCGCCTTGGCCACAGCGGCCAGATCTTTGAGCACCGCAGTGGCTTCCTTCAGGCCCTTCATGGTCCCGGCCGCCTCTGCACCGTCGCGGCGGGCCGCTTTCTGACGGGTGTTCAGTTCCTTCACCTCCTGCGCCAGCATCGTGCTCAGCGTGTCCGTGGCGCGGTGCAGGTTGTCCAGCCCCTTGCCCGCCGAAGGTCGTATCTTCTGCGCCATTCGGTTTATTTCACATCCTTTCGTTTTTGTTTGTCAACATAATACCACCAATTATCTTTTCGCAACAGTGCAACCTTTCGCAGGCCCGCTCTGTAGTTTTTTGTGGGTATTTTCCTTTATGTACAATTTTGCTGCATAAAAATCCCCCTGTCCGCGTTCTTTTTCCGCAAACAGGGGGATCTACCCTCAATTTTTTAAGGAAACGCATAAAAATGGGCTGGCGTATCGTTTTCAAATGGTTTATACTATATCTAAAATTCGTTCCATTCCGACCTTCGGAGGTTTTTATGGTATACCCCGATCAGCTGCCTGCGCAGCTTGCCCGCAGGTTCCGGCCCGAATGGCGGCTCGTGTTTTTCTCCGCCTTCGGGTTCGGCCTGCTCGCGCACTTTTATAAAATGGCCAACTGGCTCCCCAACTGGGATTCCCTCGTCTTCCGGTACGATGCCCAGCAGATGCTGCAATATGGCCGCTATTTTCTCTCGCTGGCCTGCGGGCTCAGCTCCTATTACGACCTGCCATGGCTGAACCTGCTGCTGGGCTTGTTGTTCCTGGCTGGTTCGGCGGTCTGCGTGGCGGCGCTGCTGCACCTGAAAAAGCCGGTGGCGCTGGTGCTGACCGGGGCTTTGATTGCGGTCTTCCCCACCGTCACCTCCACCTTTGCCTATGAATACGTCGCCGACGGCTACTGTCTGGCCATGCTGGCCGCCTGCCTCAGTGCGCTTCTGCTCACCCGGCCGGGTCGGCGTTCCTTCTTCGCGGGGGCAGCCTGCCTGTGGTTCTCCGTGGGCATCTATCAGGCTTATCTGACCGTCACCATCACCCTGCTTCTGGTCTGGCTGCTGGACGATCTGCTCTTTCACCGCCGCAGCGCTGCCGCGTCCCTCCGCAGTGCGGGGCGGTTTCTGGCAGGCGGTGTGCTGGCCGGAGCGGTCTATGCTGTGGCCCTGCAGCTGGTTCTGGCTTTTTCCGGCACCGCCCTGTCCGACTATCAGGGCATCGACACCGTCGGTTCGCTCCATCTCTGGTCGGCTCTGCACGGCTGCTTCACCCGCTTCTTCCGCTTCTTCTTTGACCTGCACAACGGCTTCACGGTCTGGTTCGTGCTCAACGTTCTGGTCTTTGCCCTGCTGGCCGTTTTCCTGCTGACCACCCTCGTACAGCAGACCCTTTGGCACGACCCGGCCCGCTTTTGGCTCCTGCTCGTCTATCTGGCCGCACTGCCGCTGGGGGCCGCGGCCCTCTATTTCCTCAACCCCTGCGTCGATTACCACAACCTGATGACCATGGGCTACGCCGCCTTTTATCTGAGCTTCGTGCTGTTCTACGAGCGGCTGGACGGTCTCTCACCGCGCGCTTCCGCGCTCCGGAGCTGGGCCATCCTCCTCGTGGGCGGGGCCGTCGTCTTCTACTGCATCGTGCTGGCCAATGTCTGCTATCACCTGTCCCAGATGAGCTATGAGCGCTCCTACGGCACCCTTCTGCGCATTGCAGACCGCATCGAGCAGCTGGACGGCGCGGACGCCTGCACCCGGATCGCCGTCATCGGCCATCTGCCCGATTCCAGGGCTTACTCCGCCGACCTCTCCCCGGAAATGACCGGTTACACGGCCGGCCTCATCCTCCGCGCTGACAAGCAGTCTATGGGCCAGAGCGTCCTCACAGCTGCATTGAACGACTACTGCTCTACCGACTACGCCTTTGCCACCCGCGCAGAAAAGCAGCAGCTCCTTACACTGGACGAAGTCCGTCAGATGCCCCTTTGGCCGCAGACCGGTTCGGTCGCAGTCGTGAGCGATACCATCGTCATCCGGGCGGGAGAGGGGATCGATGCAGATGACTGAACTTTCCATCCTCTATTTTCACGCCGATGACTACGGCATGACCGCCCACGGCGACGCCCTCATCCGGGACTGCCAGACCCACGGCTGCCTGAACAGCGTCAGCATCGTGCCCAACGGTTCGCTGGAAGAAGCCGTCGCCGCGCTGCGCCCTTCCGGGCTGAAGCTGGCCGTCCACCTCAATCTGGTGGAGGGCAAAGCCCTTTCTCCCGCTGCGGAGATCCCGCTGCTCGTCCGGCCGGATGGCAGCTTCTGCAACTCCTTCACCGGGCTGCTGCGCCTCTCGCTGACGCCCCGGCGCAGGGCCTTTGCCGCCCAGCTCTACCGGGAACTGGAGCGCCAGCTCCTCGCCTATGCCGCCCTTTTCCCCGCCGGGACGCCCCTGCGCATCGACAGCCACCAGCACACCCACATGATCCCGCTGGTCTTCCGGACGCTGCTGCAGATCCTTGCCGACCACCATCTCCCGGTCGAGCATCTGCGCATCCCGGCCGAGCCGCTGTCGCCCTTTGTCGGCTGTCCCCGGCTCTGGGGCAGCTATTCCGCCGTCAATGCCGTTAAGCAGGCCGTGCTGAACGGCTGCTGGCTGCTGGACCGCCCCGCATTCCGCCGCAGCGGCATCCCCACGGCCCTGTTCTGCGGCATCCTCTTCTCCGGCCACATGGACGCCGACCGCGTCCGGGCCGTGCTGCCGCAGTACCTCCGTCTGGCGCAGAAACGCGGCCAGCCTGTCGAGCTGCTCTTCCACCCCGGCGGCGTGGAGCCGGGCGGGCCCTTCTTTGACCCGCAGAAGACCGATTTCCACCCCTTCTACCTGTCCGAGGGCCGGGCGGTCGAGGCCCATGCCCTGCACACCCTCAGCCGAAAGGAGGTCGAACACCTTGGCCGCTGAACCGCTTCTCTCCGTCATCCTCCCCGCCCACAACGAGGCGGAGAACATCCCCAAAATGGCCCGGCGGCTGGCCGAGGTCCTCACCGCTGCCCACATCCGCTACGAGGTGCTCTTCGTCAACGATGGTTCCACCGACAACAGCTGGGACGTCATCCGCCAGACGGCGCAGGTGTACCCGCAGGTGCGCGGCATCCGGTTCTCCCGCGCTTTCGGCAAGGAGGCAGCTCTATACGCCGGGCTGCAGGCCGCCCGCGGCGACTGCTGCGTCACGCTGGACTGCGACCTGCAGCACCCCGTGGAAACGATCCCCGAAATGTACCGGCTCTGGACCCAGGGCATTGAGGTCGTGGAGGGCGTCAAGCGCGAGCGCGGCACCGAAAGCGCCGCCCACCGCACCGCCGCCCGCTGGTTCTATGGGCTCATCAGCAAGGCGGCCAAGACCGACCTGCGCAGCAGCTCCGACTTCAAGCTGCTGGACCGCAAGGCCGTGCTCGTCCTGCTGAATCTGCCGGAGCGGAACACCTGCTACCGCGCCCTCTCGGCGTGGGTGGGCTTCCGCACGGCGCGGGTGGAGTTCGACGTCCAGCCACGCACTGCCGGGCAGAGCAGCTGGTCTACCTTCAGTCTCATCCGCTACGCCATTTCCAGCCTGGCGTCCTTCACGTCGGCCCCGCTCTACCTCGTCATCCTGATGGGCTTTCTGATGTTGATCGCCACCCTTCTGGTGGGCGGTGAGTCGTTGTTCCGCTATTTTGCAGGCGAAGCGCTCGAAGGCTTCACCACGGTCATCCTGTTGCAGCTCTTCACCGGCACGCTGCTCATGTTCAGCCTCGGCATCATCGGCTACTACCTCGCCAAGATCTACGACGAAGTCAAGCACCGCCCCCGCTATGTCATCGCCGAAACACTGGACGACGCTCCGTAAAAAAGCAAAAATCCCCCGGTCAGCCGGGCCGCTCTCCGTTCAGAGCGTTCCAGCCGCCGGGGGATCTCTTATTTATCTTGTGTTACAGCGTCTCGATGCGGTCAAACAGGCCCGTTGCGCCTTCCACAGCTTCCTTGCTGCCAAAAGCCACGCGGGTGCCGTGCTGCATCGCGGTGCCCAGCTCTGCGGCCATGGCCTTCAGCGCGGCAGCGTCTACGCTGCACAGGGCCTTGCGGTCTGCGGCCAGCATCGCGTCGGTGATGCCGCAGAAGTACCGGCGGTCAAGGTCCCGCGCCTCTGCGCTGGGCTTCATGGGCTTGTCCATCTCGGAGACGGTGCCCACGATGGAATCCGTCAGGTCCTTTTCGGTGTATGCGCGGGTGGCCAGTTCCGCCGGGCCCTTTGCAAAGATCTCGTAGCTCTCGGCCAGATGCGGGTCACGGTAGGTATACAGATACTCCGTCTCGGCGCGGGTCACCATGCCGGTGCCGTACGCGCCGCCCACCTCGCGGATGTGGTGCCACAGATACTCGTAGCTCATCACGCGGGCCAGCACCCGGCGCTCCGGCTTCCGCTCCTGCGGCCAGGTCAGGATGTCGTAGTTCACCCCGCCGTCGATGATGAAGGCTTCGTTCACCGGAGCCGTCAGCGCCTGGGTGTAGGGCCGGGCGGGCGAACGCATCCCCTCGGCAAAGGCACTGCCGGGCAGCAGGGCTTCCAGCTGCTTCCGGGCATCCTCGCTGCCGTGCAAACTGATGGTCAGGGCTGCGTGGTGCAGCACCTTTTCCCGCACGGCTTCCAGCTTCCGGCCCAGGTCGGCCCAGTCGGCCTGTTCCAGCAGCGCGCACAGGAAGTGATACCCTGTCACGCCGCTGCATGCCTCGCTCAGCGCATACTCCACCGAATAGTGGCTCCCGGTGCGCACGGCGGCGTACTGGTTGCCCATCTGGAGGAACTGCTGCTCCATATTCAGCTTCTGCTGGCTCAGCACACGGGCGAAGGCCGCTTCGGCCTTTGCGCCGGTCAGCCGGGTCTCATACAGCCACTCGCCGCCGAGTTCCACAGCCTTTTCCAGACTGCGCTCCAGCAGGCTCATATTCAGGGTGAGCTTTGCGTGGCAGGGGTTCCCCGCCTGCCGCCCGGTCCAGAAGCTGATGCAGGCCTGGCTGTCGCCCAGCCAGGTGCTGCGCAGGGTGTTCAGCTCGCGGGCCGTGTGGCGCGGGGTGTCCAGCTCGTCCAGCACATCGGTCAGCAGGTCGAGATACTGCACTTCTTCGGTGGTCAGCCCGCCGAGGTCGTAGTAGATGTTCAGATACAAACTGCCCTTGGAAGGGTGGTGCAGCAGCTCCGCACCGGCCACGCTGCCCACGACGCCCTCGGCGCTGGGGCTGCCCTCGCCCAGGTCTGCCACCGTCAGCGGATGGTCCAGTGCCAGCTTGCCGTCGGTACGGGCCGGGGCTGCATCGGGTCCTTCCGCCTTGGGCAGGGTCGGCACCTGAATGACCTGCACCGGCGCAGCCGCGAACAGCTCCCGCAGCAGGTCGTTGAACCAGCCGGAGGCCATCTTCTCCCGCAGGGCGGCGAAGAGCTGATTCGTGTGGAGCAGCAGGGTCGGGTCCCCGGCGTGGAGCCAGCCGGTCGCTGCATGGATGGCGTCCAGCACACCGTCGGGCAGGCTGCCCGGCCGCTCCAGCGAGGCAAACTCTGCCGCGTTCAGGCTGGCCAGCAGCAGGTCTTCCGGGATGCCCTCGGCCAGGATGTCGTCCACGGCGCTCCGGACCCCGGCCGCAAACCGGCCTGCGGTTTCTTCAGTGGCACCGCGCAGCACCAGTTCCAGCGTGGGCTGCAAAGTGCTGTCGTCAAAGCCGATGTCGATGTCGGCCCCCAGCTGCTGTTCCAGAAGCGCAGCCTTCAGCGGCGACTGGTTCGACCCCAGCAGCGCATCCAGCAGGATCTCCACGCCCAGCTGGCGTTCCCGGTCGGCAAATGCGCCGGTGTACCAGGCCAGCGCACACTGCACCTGGTCGGCCTCCGGCTTTTCGGTATAGTACGGGATGTTCACGCAGACGCCCGGCTGCTCATCCTGCAGCGTCAGTCTGGGCTGGCTGGTGCCCTTGGGCATCCTGCTCAGGTAGTGTTCATCCAGGAAGGCCAGTTTTTCGGCCATATCCATCCTGCCGTACAGGGTCACACAGCAGTTGTCGGCGCTGTAATGGCGGCGGTACACCCGCTGATACTTCTCATAGGTCAGCGCCGGGATGGAGGCCGGATCGCCGCCGGACACAAAGCCGTAGGCCGTATCCGGGAACATCGCCCGTTCCAGCGCATCCTGCAATTGTGCATCCGGGGAGGCCAGCGCGCCCTGCATCTCGTTGTAGACGACGCCGCTCACGGTGCCGTCGGCATCGCGGTGCCAGCCCTCCTGCTCGAACACAGCCCGGTCCACCATGGCCAGCGGGCAGAACACCGCGTTCAGGTAGACGTCCATCAGGTTCCGGAAGTCGGTCTCGTTGGGGGTGGCGAAGGGGTAGACCGTCTTGTCCGGGAAGGTCATCGCGTTCAGGAAGGACGCCATGCTGCTCTTGAGCAGCTGCAAAAACGGCGAGGTCACCGGGTACTTTTCGCTGCCCGCCAGCACCGAGTGCTCCAGAATGTGGAACACACCCGTGTCATCCGATGGGAAGGTGCCGAAGCCGATGCCGAACGCCTTGTTCACATCTTCGTTCTCCACCAGCAGGATGGTCGCACCGCTGACATCGTGGGTCAGCACGGTCAGGGTACCGTGCTGTTCGGGGCAGTCCTCGCAGCGCACGACGGTATAACCGGGATATTGCTTCATTGGGATTCTCCTTTTTCAAATGGATTTTTGTTTATTGTATCACGGTGCGCTGTAAGACGCAACAAACAATCCGGAGATGTTCTCTTTTGCGTGCCAAAAGAGAACCAGAAAAGCCGCGCTTGAGAAGCTCGGCGGTGGCGAAGCCATGAAAGCCCCTGCGGGGCTTTTAAGCCGACGTCCGGTTTGCGAAGCAAATGCCGCGTGTTCAGCGCGGCAAGGACGGGAGGCACGAACTAGGGGCTGCTCGCCCCTAGTGACCCCAAAGAAGAAGGCCCAACCAGAAAAATCGGGCGGTGCGCCAGTCGGCGCAAACGCTTTTCCGATTTTTCCGGCAGGGCCGATTTTGATAGGAGTCATGCGCATTCATAAAGACCGTGCGCAAAAGAGTACATTACTCCGTAATCACTCCCTCTTTGCAAGACACCCGGAACAGCACAAAGCCCACAACAAACAGTACGATCAGCGAGCCGACGCCCACATTGGCGCTGCCGGTCAGCTGGCTGCCCACGCTGACGATCATGGTGCCCAGGAAGGATGCCCCCTTGCCGCAGATGTCGAACAGGCCGAAATACTCGCCCGACTTCTCCGGCGGGATGATCTTGGCAAAGTGGGAGCGGCTGAGCGCCTGCACACCGCCCTGGAACATGCCCACGACGAAGGCCAGCACCCAGAACTGCCACTGCTGGGTCAGGAAGAACGCAAACAACGCAATGCCCGCATAGGCCGCGATGCAAACCGGGATGAGGGTGGTGGACGGATACTTCGCCGACAGCCGTCCGAAAATGAGCGCCGACGGGAACGCCACGATCTGGGTCACCAGCAGTGCCAGCAGCAGGCCGGTGGTGTCCAGCCCCAGCGCAGTGCCGTAGGCCGTGGCCATGTCGATGATGGTGTAGACGCCGTCGATGTAGCAGAAGAACGCCAGCAGGAACCAGAACACCTGCTTGTCCTCATGCAGGTGGCGGAGCGTGTGGCCGATGCGGGCAAAGCTCTGCCGGATGGCGTGTTTCTCCACCTCCACATAATGCAGCTGCCGATAGGTTTTCAGCAGGGGCAGGGTCATTGCCAGCCACCACGCCGCTGTGATAAAGAGCGCGATGTTCAGCGCCGTCATCTGGCTCAGGCCGATGGCCCCGGACCCCAGCACCAGCGCCAGGCAGACCACAAAGGGCACACAGCTGCCGATGTAGCCCCACGCATACCCGCGGGAGGAGACTACGTCCATCCGGTCCGGGGTTGTGACATCGCTCAGCATCGAGTCATAGAACACCAGACTGCCGGAGAAGCCCACCTTCGCAAAGACGAAGATGAGCAGGAAGGGCAGCCAGGTCTTGGCCAAGCCCATGGCGCAGCAGCCGGCCACGCCCACCACCAGGCAGAGGATGAAGATGGGCTTTTTGAAGCCCCGCGTATCGGCCAGTGTGCCGAGGATGGGGCTCAGCACCGCCGTGATGATGGTCACAGCCGAGGCCGCATAGCCCCAGTATGCCAGATAGTCCACTGAGCTCAGGCCGCCTTCTTCCGCCAGAGCGTTGAAAAAGATGGGGATGAGCGTCGCCACCAGCAGCACAAAGGCCGAGTTGCCGACATCGTATAAGATCCACGCGCGTTCCAGCCCGGTCAGGCTGAATTTTTTGTTTTGTTCCATAGTCCCTCTCAATTCTCTCCAAAGGTGTGCTGATAAGCCGCATCCAGCGGCGCATCGGTGTCCAGCCCGGCCACATACTCGTTGATGAGCCGCACCGCCAGCGGGATGGCGCTCTGGTACAGCGCATCCAGCTGCTTTCCGCTCTCGGTGCACTGCGGGTTCGGCTGCGGGTTTGCCACCAGCCCGTGCATGAACTCCCACTTGCCCGCTGCCCGGATGGCCGTCAGCACCACCCAGCGCTTGACCGGGTTCGAAGCCAGCAGCATCTTGTGCACAAAGACCATGCCGGTCATGGCCTGATAGACTTCATCCACCGTGACGCCCTCATAGAAGGGAGCCACCACATTCGCCCAGATGCGGCTGGGCTGGATGTGGCTGGCCGTCAGGTCGTGCAGCGGGTCGCGGCCCTCCCGGCGGAGCAGCTGGTTGTCGAACTCCGTCTCGATCTCACAGTGGCTCACGCCGCTGGTGCGGACGTACTGCTCCACATAAGGGTGGCAGGTGCTGTCCAGCGCAAAATGGCAGATGTACCCCAGCGCATACACCAGCGCGGCATCCCGGTTTTTGGCGTTCCGGATCACGCCGCGCGCCCGTTCAAAAAAGACAGTGCCCGGCTGCTCGTGCATCGCATTGCCCAGCCGGTTCACCGGGTTGGACTGCAGCGCCTTATAGTAGAACAGCAGGTCCGGCCCATGAAGGCCTATATCGTACAGCGCACGGTACGGCTCGATCTTCTTCTGGAGCGCTTCCGGCAGCTGGGTCAGAACATCCGCGCCAAAGCAGCGGTGTGCATAGGTCGAAGGCATAAAAACTCCCCCTCATAAACTTTCATACAAGGTCAGTATACCAGAAACCGTTTCGTCTTACTACCCTTTCGGGTGTTATTTTGGTAAAATATTTGAGATATTTTTGAATTTTTCGGCAAAACAAAAAGACTGCCGCACCTTTCCACGCTCCGGGCACCGCCTCTGCGATGCCGGAATGAGGAATGCAGCAGTCTTTGTTTGCGTTGTGGGTTTACTTCTCGTACCCCTTGGGCAGCTCGTTCTTGGGGTCGCGGTCCATCAGGGTGCGGACGGCTTCTGCCGCGCCCATGCCCTCGTTGACGATGGCGTTCACAGTCTGCACGATGGGCATTTCCACCTGATACCGCTCCGCCAGTTCCAGCGCGGCGGGCAGGGCGTTCATACCCTCGACCACCATGCCGACTTCCTTGACGGCCTGTTCCGGCGTCTCGCCCTTGCCGATGAGGATGCCGGCGCGGTTGTTGCGGCTGTGCATACTGGTCGCGGTGACGATGAGGTCGCCGATGCCCGCCAGACCCGCGAACGTGTGGACGTTGCAGCCCATGGCCACGCCCAGCCGGGCGATCTCCGCGATGCCGCGGGTAATGAGGGCGGCGCGGGCATTGTCCCCGTAGCCCAGGCCGGTGGAGATGCCCACGCCCAGCGCGATGACGTTCTTCATGGCACCGCTGAGCTCCACGCCCTTGATGTCTTCGTTGGTGTAGACGCGCATGACGCTGTTGGAGAACACCTCCTGCACGAACTGTGCCGCCTCCACGTCCGGGCTGGCCGAAACGATGGTGGTGGGCAGGTCGATGGCCACTTCTTCGGCGTGGGTGGGGCCGGACAGCGCCACCAGGTGCACCTTCTTCGGGCCGCCCTCCCGGCCCAGCTCATCGGCCAGAACCTCCGTCATGGTGTACAGGGTGTCCGGCTCGATGCCCTTGGCCACATCCACGATGATCTGCCCCTCGGCCACATAGGGCCGGGCCTTGGCAGCCGTGGAGCGCACGAAGACCGACGGCACCGCAAACAGCAGGATGTCCTTGTCCCGGCACACTTCCTCCACGCTCTTGGTAAAGCGCAGCTCCTCCGGGATCTTCATTCCGGGCAGATTGGGGTGCACACGGGTGCTCGACAGGGCGTCGATCTCCTTTTCGATGGCAGACCAGACCAGCACATCGTTCCCGCTCACGCACAGCATCCGTGCCAGAGCCATGCCCCAGGTGCCCGCACCCAGGATACCGATTTTCTGTTTCGTCACGTTCAAATCCTCCGAATCTGCCGCGCGGCTTTCGTCGCGGGCCTGTTGTGCGCCGCAGTGGGCGGCTCGTCTGGTCTCATTGTACACGAAACCGCCTGCAACGTCAACTCCTTGCCAGACTGCACAAAGTTAGCGCGTGTTTCCCCGCGATTTTAGGAATAACAGGGGATTTGCCCAAACGAATTGCGCCGATTGGAAAAACATGTTATAGTATTCTGGTAGGAATTATAGGATATCCCCTGCCCGAACGCTTCGTTTCAGGTCTCTCATCAAACCTCCACAGGTTCTTTTTTCAGATAAGGAAGTTTTTTCAAATGCTCGAAGCCATTCTTTCCAACCGCACGGCCAGCGTTTTGTGGGAAGCGCTGCCCCGCATCCTGTCGGCGGGCCTCACCATGACCATCCCGCTGACCCTCATCTCCTTCAGCCTTGCCATGGTGCTGGCCGTGGTGGTGGCGCTGGTGCAGTACGCCAATGTGCCGGTGCTGCGCCAACTGGCCCGGTTCTACATCTGGGTCATCCGCGGCACACCACTGCTGGTGCAGCTGTTCATCATCTTCTACGGTCTGCCCAGCGTCGGCATCATGCTGGACGCTTTCCCGGCAGCCGTCATCGCCTTTGCCATCAACGAGGGGGCCTACTGCGCCGAGACCATGCGCGGCGCGCTGGAAAGTGTGCCCCAGGGCCAGCTGGAAGCCGGTTACTGCGTAGGCATGACCTGGTGGCAGATCATGCGCCGCATCGTGCTGCCGCAGGCGCTGCGCACGGCGGTGCCCGCCCTGTCCAACTCGCTCATCGGCATGATCAAGGACACCTCGCTGGCATCGAACATCACGGTCGCCGAACTGTTCATGGCCGGCCAGCGCGTTGCCGCCCGCACCTACATTTTTCTGCCCATCTACTGCGAGGTCGCCGTGGTCTATCTGCTGTTCTGCACGGTCGTCACCAAGCTGCAGAGCCTGTTGGAGCGTCAGCTGAACGCCCACGGCTTCCAGTAAGAAAGGGGGACGCATCATGGCCATGTTAGAGATCCAGAACATTCACAAATCCTTTCACACCTACGACGAGAAACCGCATTTTCACATCGGGCCGTTCCCGCGCGGCCATGCCCGCCGGGTGATCCGCACACTGGACGTGCTCCGGGGCGTGGACCTGACCGTGGAAAAAGGTGACGTCGTCGCCATCCTTGGCCCCAGCGGTTCCGGCAAGACGACCCTTCTGCGCTGCCTGAACTTTCTGGAGCCCACCGACAGCGGCAGCCTGACCTTTGACGGCGAGACCTTCGACCTCAGCAGGATCTCCGGTGCCGATATCGCCCGCCTGCGCAAAAAGACGGCCTTCGTCTTCCAGAACTACAACCTGTTCCGGAACAAGACCGCCCTGCAAAATGTCACCGAAGGGCTGGTCGTGGCCCGTAAAATGCCCAAGGCAGAAGCGGACGCCATCGGCCGGAAGATGCTGGCAAAGGTCGGTCTGGCCGACCGGGCAGACGCCTATCCCCGCCAGCTTTCCGGCGGCCAGCAGCAGCGGGTGGCCATCGCCCGCGCCCTTGCCACCGACCCGGAGATCATCTACTTCGATGAGCCCACTTCGGCCCTGGACCCGGAACTGACGGGCGAAGTGCTCTCGGTCATGCGCCAGCTGGCCGAGGAGGGGATGACCATGCTGGTCGTCACCCACGAGATGGGCTTTGCGCGGAACGTTTCTTCCAAGACCGTCTTCATGGAGAACGGCGTCGTCGTGGAGCAGGCCCCCTCGCAGGAGTTTTTTGCGAACCCGAAGGAGGAGCGCACCCGCGAATTTTTGCAGAAGATCTCGCAGCACGCATAATTTTTATTCTATTTGATTTTCTTACTTTCGAAAGGATATGATACCATGAAAAGAAGAACCTTTATCTCCCTGATGAGCGTTCTGGCTGCTGCCGGTGTGCTCACCCTGTCCGGCTGCTCTTCCAACGCGCCCAGTGCGAACAGCAATTCGAGTTCCAGGAGCGAATCCGCTGAGGCTGCTGACCAGCTTGCCGCCATCCAGACCAGCGGCAAGCTCATCGTGGCACTGGAAGGTGCCTGGCAGCCCTGGAGCTACCACGACGAGAGCGACACCCTCGTCGGCTACGATGTCGAGGTCTCCCGCGCCATCGCCGAGAAGCTGGGCGTGGAGCCGGAATATGTCGAGAGCGACTGGGACAGCCTGTTCGCCGGTCTGGATGCAGGCCGCTATGACATGGTCTGCAACGGCGTCGAAGTCACCGACGAGCGCGCTCTGACCTACGACTTCACCACCCCTTACGGCTACATCCACACCGCCCTTGCCGTCAAGAAGGACAACGATACCATCCAGACCTTCGAAGACCTGAAGGGCAAGACCACCGCCAACAGCCTGGCCTCCACCTATATGGAGCTGGCCGAGAGCTACGGTGCCACCGTGCAGGGCATCGACACGCTGGAAGAGACCATCCAGCTGCTGACCGCCGGCCGCATCGACGCGACCCTGAACGCCGACGTCTCCTTCTACGACTATCTGAACGTCCATCCGGATGCCGACTTCAAGATCGTCGCCCAGACCGAGGAGGCCTCTCACGTGGCCATCCCCCTGCGCAAGGGCGATGCCAGCGCCACCCTGCTGGAAGCCATCAACAACGCCATCGACGAACTCCGCGCCGACGGCACCCTCAAGGAGCTGAGCGAAAAGTACTTCGGTCAGGACATCTCCTCGGAAAATTAACATCATATCATCAAAAGAGGACGGCCCGCTCTGCGGG
>OIZE01000767.1_pt1 | contig 23535 bp, 14 predicted proteins | sample 1588421 | NCBI WGS metagenome assembly OIZE01 (sample SAMN03283251) | human gut metagenome | biome: human-associated habitat; material: feces | host: Homo sapiens | place: USA | collected 2013 | reverse complement strand
CCAACGACCCCGAGATTACAAATCACGTGCTCTGGCCAACTGAGCTAAAGAGGCAGGTGGGCAAGCGATCTATATCGCGCCGCTACAACCTGCTACCCTTGCTTCGGTCAAGACCTGGGGGAGTTGACAAGGAGCTGGCCGTATAGGACTTACCCGGCTGCAAAGGTACAAACTTTTTCTGAACCGCCAACTATTTTAGAAAATATTTTTTCGCCGTTCAACGGAACACCCTGACAGTGTGGAGCAAACGGGACCTCGACATATCGTTTGGATTTGTTCCGGGCTCTCCTTCAGGCACACTTGCCCCAATCCGATGAAACAAGTCGGTCCAAAACTGCGGCATTGTGCCGTCGGCGGCACGGAAGCGCATAGGCTTTGCGGGAAATATGCGCGTGCTGTCGGCATAGAGATAAGACTCCTCGACCAATTCAGAGCAATATGTCCTGCCGTTGCCAGGTAAATAATACCAGTCGTAGGGCTGTCCAAGATGCGCCAACACCCGCTCTACCGCCTCCTGCTTTGGATAGTCGGCATCAAGACGCTTCACGACCACACCGCCGCCCGACCTATCCAGAAATTCGCGCCAAGGCGTCTTCACCACGCCCTTTTCAGGCGAAGCCTCCACGACAAAAGGGTTGCGGCGCGAGCCGGCAAACACCGCCACATGGTCGAACTGCAAGGAGTCGACATTTGTTGTGGCATCGACAATAGCCTGCGACATGTCGCCGCCGCCAGCCACCTGAAACACCAAATCGCCCTGCCGCGGCATCCACGAGCACGCGCCAAGCACCACAATCGACAGCAGCATCGTGCAACGCATAAGCCTATCCAATGCGCGATGCCCCGTCATGAAACATACGGATAAGTTATGTCCCACAGAAACAATGCGTTGCCAGGCACCGACGTGCCCGCCTCGCAACGGTCTTTCTTTTCGATGATTTCGCAAAACTGTCCTACGGTAATCTTTCCGCGTCCCACATCGACAAGAGTCCCGACGATGGCGCGCACCATGTTGCGCAAAAAGCGGTCGGCGGTGATTGTAAACACCAGCCTCTCGCCCTCATCCTCCCAACGGGCATGGTCGATGCGGCAGATGTTGGTCTTAGCATCGGTGTGCAGCTTGCTGAAGCTTGTGAAATCGCTATAGTCAAACAGTCTGGAAGCCGCCTCGTTCATCGCCTCCACGTCGAGCGCATACGGAGGAGTCCACGAAAAATGGTAGTCAAACGGCGACTTGCGTTTGCCAATGAAATACTTATACGTGCGGCTTGTTGCGTCGAAACGCGCATGGGCGTCGTCAGCCACACGCACAACCGAATAGACGGCAATGTCGCGGCCCACGATGCTGTTGAGCGAGCACACCAAGCGCTTCACGTCGGCGATTTCCTCCGCAGTGTCGAAGTGTGCCCACATGCATCGAGCGTTCACGCCCGTGTCGGTGCGTCCGGCACCAGTAACCGCCACCGGCTGGCGCAACACCATCGACAGCGCGCGTTCCAGCTCCTCCTGCACGCTTACGGCATTCGGCTGGCGCTGCCATCCATGAAACGGAGTGCCGTTATAAGCCAATCGCATGAAGTAGCGGCAAGCCATCAGTCTTTCTCCAAATAAGTGTATCCGTAGAGACCCGAACGATAGTTGCTAAGGAACTCGCGTCCCTCCTCCGGCGTAATCTTTCCGCTCTTCATTGAGCGTGTAACCCATGTCTCGACGTTGCGCACCAGTTTTTTCGGGTTGTACTGCACATAGTCGAGCACCTCAGCCACCGTTTCGCCATCGATTATCTGCTCAATCTCGTAGCCGTCCTTATGCACGCTGACATGCACCGTATTGGTGTCGCCAAACAGATTGTGCATATCGCCGAGGATTTCCTGATATGCACCCACAAGGAACACGCCAAGATAATACGACTCGCCATTTTTTATCGGATGGATAGGCAAGGCGTTGGAGAAGCCGTGGCTCGATATGAAACAGTTGATTTTGCCGTCGGAGTCGCAGGTAACGTCTTGAATCGTAGCCGTGCGGGTAGGCTTCTCGTCAAGACGTGAAATCGGCATTATCGGGAACATCTGGTCGATTGCCCATGAGTCTGGAAGCGACTGGAACAACGAGAAGTTGCAGAAATACTTGTCGGGCAACATTTTTGAAATGCGCAGCTCCTCAGGCACATGTTTCATTGTCTTGGCAATGTCGTTGACCTCGCGCGCCACCGACCAGAACAGTTTTTCAATCTGCGCACGGGTGTGCAGATCGAGCATGCCGAGGCTGAAGCGGTCGAGCGCCTCCTCGCGTATCTGCAAGGCGTCGTGCCAGCTTTCGAGTAGCGACTGCTGTCCGAGGCGGTCCCATATCTGATACAGCTCGCGCGCCAGCTCATGGTCTGAGTCGCTCACCTCCTCATTGTCGTTCCACACGGGCAACTGGGTGGTTTCGAGCGTTTCTATTATCAATATTGAATGGTGGGCGGATAGCGAGCGTCCCGACTCGGTTATGACGTTAGGTTGCTTAAGCCCGTTTTTCTCGCATGCGTCGACGATGGCAGAGATGGCATCGTTGGCATACTCCTGAATTGAATAGTTCATGCTGTTCTCGCTTGCGCTTGAACGCGTGCCGTCGTAATCCACACCAAGTCCGCCGCCGATGTCGATAAAGTCGATTGAGAAGCCCATCTTCGTGAGCTGCACATAGAACTGAGTAGCCTCGCGCAGGGCATTCTTGATGCGGCGTATTTTGGTGATTTGACTGCCTATATGGAAATGGATGAGTTTCAGGCAGTCCTCCATCTTGTATTTAGCCAAAGCGTCGACAGCTTCCAGCAGTTCGCTCGAGTTCAAGCCAAACTTGCTGTGGTCGCCGCCCGACTCTTCCCATTTTCCGCTGCCCGAGCTCGACAGTTTGATGCGGATTCCGATGTTCGGACGCACACCGATCCGCTTTGCAAGGCGGGCAATCAAGTGCAGCTCGTTGAGCTTTTCCACAACGAGGAATATTCTGCGTCCCATCTTCTGCGCCAGCAAAGCCAGCTCCACATAGTTCTCGTCCTTGTATCCATTGCAGATAATGAGATTGTGCTCATCGATATTCGTAGCGAGCACAGCGTGCAGCTCAGGCTTCGAGCCGGCCTCCAGCCCGATGTTGAATTTCTTGCCGTGACTCACGATTTCGTCGACCACCTGACGCATCTGGTTCACCTTTATCGGATAGATGATAAAGTTTTGCGCGCCATATTTATATTCCTCGGCGGCTTGCTTGAAGCATCGCGAAATCTTCTCGATGCGATTGTCGAGGATATCGGGGAAACGCAACAGCACCGGAGCGGTAATGTCACGAATCTGCAACTCGTCCATCAATTCTTTCAAATCGACGGATGCACAACCTTCACGCGGAGTCACCTGAACGTGACCATTGTCGTTGATTGAGAAATACTTCAGTCCCCAGCCCGTAATATTGTAGAGTTCGGCACTGTCCTCAATACGCCATCTTCTCATTATATCTCTGTCTGATTTAAAAATTAGTTTGCAAAGTTAATGAATAAACACGAGAAAAAAGAGCCGAGACGATGAATAAGTCGCCCCGGCTCAATATTTTCAATGTGTGTGCTGATTATTTAACCACAACTTTGACTGTTGTGCCGCCTACACGCACAATGTAGAATCCAGCAGCAAGACGGATTATAGCCTCGCCGTCGACCGCAGCCACAGCCACAGTCTGACCTGTCATTGTGTAGACAGTCACATCGGCCGACTCTGCGACAACACGGATTGCGCCCTCTTCGCCTATAATCTTGACCATATCGGCCGTTGCGTCGTCCACTCCCGACTCCAATTGACAATAGATTGACAATTTGGTGTCGACGGTTGTGGTCGACGGATTGTAGCAACGGAAACCATTATAGTTGAATTGGAGCAGATTGCGGGTGAATCCTCCTTGTGCAAGCATCTTGACAGCGCTGCCGTCAAACTCTACACTCCACTTGCCGTTGTCGCTGAGTGTCGACTCAACGCCAAGAGTATTTTTCTCGTTGCTTACAGCGCAGAGGTAGCCCGGCATAGCGGCGCCAGTCTCTGTTTTCGTCGCTGCGTTGTAGAATGTGTAGTTGTCGCCATCCTTGCCCACTGTAAACACAGCCACGTCTGTGCCGACTGACGGCACCACATTGCCATCGACAACGACTGTAGTGCTCTGACGGTACTGTTTTGCAGCGTTCTTCACGTTCTGCACTGTCGACATTGCGTTGGTTTCGCTAACCAAAATCACCTTCGCGCCTTCCTTGAGCATTTCAGCGGAAGTGACGAGATGGAACGCACCTTCGGCAGCAGGCTCGCCAGCCTTGATTACATAAGTGGCTGTCGACTCCTCGCCCTGCTTCTCACCGAGTTCTGAATGCACGGTCAGCACATATGTAATCTCGCCTGTCGCAGGAGCGGCAAGGGTCACGTCACATGGAGAATAGTCGTAGACATCGTCGTCATTGCAAGTTCCCACAATCATCGAGCCGCGATAGCCCTCAATTGTAACAATCTGAGTGCCTGTGTATGTGCCCTCAGCCAATGAGAATGTAGGAGCGGTAATCACCGGTTCCGGCACAATCTCAAACTCCGCCTCAATAGGCGCAGAAGTCAAAGAGCCGTTTGTCGCCGTGGCAGATATAAGATACTTGCCCACTTCCGAATATGTTTTCCTCCACTCCTCTGTTGCGGTGACGTTGTCTACCTCAACACCGTCTTTTGTCACTACGGCATGAATTGAAGCCACGTCGTCTGACTTCATGACAATGACTTCGACTTCGCCGTAATAAATGTGTTCATCAGAGTCCGGATTCAATGGATATCCAGAGATTCCGAGGCCTGGCTCCTGAACTACATCTTCCGGAATTTCAGTGAAGTTGACAGGATAAACCTGAACTTGACCCTTGAAATACGCCGTCATGGCCGTCACGTCATAAATTTTGCTTTCATCCGCAGGGAATACGATAAATCCTTTGTCAAAGGCAACGATGGTGCCCGTATCGTCAAAAAGCGTAGTGACACCTTCTTCCGTGTCGAGCATCGCGTTGCGGATCACGACATAGCGGTTCTGCTTTTCGGCAGTGATTCCATCTATGGTCATTTCCTCAGGAGCCACACCCTTACCATTATCGGTGATTTCAGTGAGAACGGCATTAGTGAGTTGATAAGTGCCATTGAAATTGCTGAATTTACCCTTGACACCCGGAGCAAGCACAAAGCCGTTCACGCAGACTTTGTCTGGCTGTCCGTAGATAAGCATACCGTCGGTGCCGTCGGTAACATAAAGATTCTTTCCCGACTGATATGTAGACGTCAGCGGGCAAGTAAACTCATATTCCGGCTCGGCATCAGCCAGACCTTTTGTATAGAATTCAGCAATCGACGCCACCTTGACAGCCTCCGGTTCTACCGGTGTCACATCGCCCACATAGTAGAATGCCGGACGGATATGGCTGTCCTGATAGCCTGTAGAGAATTCCGGAACACCCGGTTCAACCTTCGCATACCATATAAACGACATGAAATTGGTGAACTCGCCGTATGTAGCCTGAACCTTGCCACCCGTTGCGTCGGCAAATTTCCAAACCGCATCTGACGCGTCTTTGCCCACACGGAGGTTGTAGTATGTCTTCGTGCCGTTGGTCGACTTTTCAACTGTCACATACTTGCCGTCGGCACTCTGGATGGTGTAGCCTTCGCCCTGTTTCTTGATTGTGAACAAGTTGGCTGAAGAGAAACTTTCTGTGCCGTTGAGCGTGGTCTCGGTAGCAGCCACATAGTTGACGCTATAGGTTTCGTTCTTCATCATGTAGAACTTACCGTCGTTCTCGCCGACAATGATGTAGTTGCCTTCCTTGACGTTTGCCACATCCATTGCCTCGTAGCCGACTGTCGGAACTGTAGGAGCCTTGATTGTGAACGTAACATTTTCAGCAGTCTTGGTTGTTGCACCATCGGTTGCCGATGCGCTGACCTCATAAGAGCCGTCCTCGGTCACGTCGACCGAAACTGCCGACGTTGCGTCGCCGCCCTTCCACGCAGCGCCGTCCTTGGTCACTGCCCATGTCATCGAAGTGGCGCCTGCCGGATATGAGATTGCGACTTTTGCCGACTTATACTCAACGCCGTTCTCCACACCGGAAATAACCGGAGCCTTGAGCTTCGCAGGAGTGCTGCCTGCTTCCCACTCCACCGAGATGCTTGTCACATAGATAGCACCGAAATTGGAACGGATTCCGATAAACTGATAATCGCCCTCAACGACCAGTTCAGACTTTCCTTTGGCAATCGAGCCAATCAACACGCCCTGAACGTCAGCTGAACCGAAAAGGTCGGTGTCAGAAGAGTAGGCTGTCGATTTGCCATACACATCGATGGTGCGCCCACTGGCTGTAGCGTCGTCCCAAACTACAGTGATTTTTCTCACAGTTCCGGCAGAAGCCGTCGTAACGATTCCGCTGTTGTTGTTCTTTGAGCGCAGCTGAATTGCGCCAGTTTTAGACTTGGCGGAATTACCGGCATACACAGCCGACGATGTGACTGTCACGTTGGAGAAATCCGTGTACGAGCTTTCTGTCGCCGTAAACAATTTGGCGGTAAGCACATCCGTCACAGTTGCAGCGTTGGCCAATCCCAATGACGCCAGCACTGCGAACATAATGAATAGATACAGTTTTTTCATAAAAGTTTTGTTTATGTTGTTTTAGTCTATTTTTATCTGCTCTATGCGTGTTGTTTTATAGTGATTTCTTCATCATTGCAAATGTATGTCAAAACGATTAAGAATGCAAGCGTTTTATCTTTTTATTTCCAAAATGTTATTATTTCTTCATAACAAGGCTGTCACTATGCGGCGAACAAATCATCACTGGAATTAATCTTTTCACGTTTTTCCAAGTCAAAACCACATAAACAGATAAATTTATGTAATTTTGCAAAATCAAAAGGAGGAATATTATGAAACAATTATTTTTAGTTTTCAGCATACTGCTCGCCAACTTGGCGGCATTCGCCGGTCCGATCGACGACAATTGCTCAACCATCTACGACAGCATCATTGCCGGCGATATCTCAAAGGCAGAGGATGCCGCTTCGAAAGTATACGCACAGAAAAGTGCGTGCTCGGCTACAAACCTTGCCGACCTGGCGATAATCTACCACCAGCTGGTCGACAAGTCGTCGGATGCCGTGACGCGCTACGACTATGTGCTGAAAACCATCGACTGCTACAACAGCGCTGTGGGCAAAGACTCGAACGCTGCACGCGCACGGTTCACAGAAAAAAGGGTGGACATGGATGCCGTGGCGAAAAACTACAATGCCAACCTGTCGAAATTCCAGCAGGCGGTAGCCGACTCAATGAACTTTTAAATTAAAACATAACAATGAAAAAAATCCTTTCAATCCTTTCAATGCTTGCTGTGTGTCTGCTGATGGCTTCTTGCCAGACCGATGCCGACAAGGCTTGCTCCGAAATGGCAAAAAACATGAAAGACGGCAAAGTCGATGCCGTTGCAAAAACTGCCGCCGAGCTCTATTCGCAGAAAGATGACCTCAGCATCGACAACCTGTCAGACCTCGCCATCGCATTCCACTATCTTGCACAGAAAGAGTCGTCGGTCAGAAACGACGCGACCTACCTTTCCGACTATATCGAGAAGTCGCTCGACTGCTATATGGCTGTATATTCCGACGACGCCGACAAGGCTGAGAAAATTTTCAAAGAAAAGAATCAGGCACAACTCGGCAACGACCTGACAAGAATGAAAAAACAGCTCAAACAACTGCAGGATGCCGAACAAGCCCTAATCGACCAAATCAATTCATAAACCATTTTACAGATATCCAAGGGGTGTGAGAACTAAGCATTCCCACACCCTTTTGTTTTCCCCAATGCAGAGATGATTCCAACAATCATAGCCATCTATCTTTTCGCCGTAGGATACGGCATCTTCCGACGTTTCAACATGGGACTGGCACGCAACTCCAGAGGCCAGCAACTGCGGCGCTACCTCATCGCAGCCGTACAGGTTGTCATTCCGATGCTGCTAATGCGCCAAAGCTCATTCTCCCTGCCGGCTGTCTGCGCACTGCTGACTGCCACGCTGTGGATTGTCACCTACAACGTCTTGTATGACAAAACCAACCGGCAGACGTCGCCCGACTACGACAACCACATGGACATCGCTTTCGGTATCTATATTTTCGGATGGCTGTCGGCTCTGCAAGGCATCACAGCAGCATTGTCGCCAGCGGCAGCAGGCATCGTCACAGGACTTGCCGAAGCGGCAATTCTGATAATTCCGCTGGCTCATATCGGCTACTATTCCGTTTACCGCACATGCATCGACGATGCAGGAATGATTCCCATGCTCGACACATACGCATCGGAAACGGTCGAATATGTGCGGTCGCTCGGCATTGTGAAAGTTGTGGTTGTAGTAGCCGGATTTATTGGCTTGACTGCCGCTCTTGTGGCAGCCAATTGGCAGACGGCATCGCCTGCCGACACCACATGGTGGCTCTATGCCATCACCGCTGCGGTCTTCGCTTATTTTTCCGTCTACATCTGGAAACCGCGCCACGGACTGTTTGTGCGCACCGGTGTGGTCAATCTGTATATCGATGTGCGCGACTACTTCCGTGGCTCGCGCCGATACCGCACCGGCATGGAGCAACGCCTGAGCGACCTCTCGGTGACGCGCAATGCCGAAGGCGGAAAGCCACACACCGTGCTACTGGTGATCGGAGAGTCGGCATGCCGCGACTATATGAGCGCGTTCGAACCCGACCAGCCGTGGGAAACAACCCCTTGGGAAACGGCTATGAGCCGCGACAGACGTCATTTCTCGTTTTTCCGCAACGCATACTCATGCGCCATGCAGACCGTCCCGGCGCTGGAACGGGCTTTGACCGAACGCAGCCAATACAACAACCGTGAGTTTTCCGACTCTGTGTCGGTTATCGACATCGCGCGCAAGGCAGGTTACCGCACAAGCTGGTTCAGCAATCAGGGGCATATCGGAATGAACGACACGTCGGCAACTCTCGTGGCTTCAACCGCCGACCGCGCCGAGTGGACTCTTAGTTCGGTCGAGGCGCAATATGACTCTTCACTCATCGACTTTCTCGACACGATTGATCCCACGGTCGACAATTTCGTTGTGCTGCACCTGATAGGCAGCCATTTCAACTATGAGAACCGCTATCCGGAATCTTACGCCAAAGCCAACGGACTGCGCACCGACTTGGGCGATGTGGAATGCTACCGCAACTCCATTCACTTCACTGACAGCGTATTGCAGAAAGCCTTTGAAAAAGCGAGCCAACGCCTCAACCTCGAAGCGATGGTCTACTGCTCCGACCACGGAGGCATTCCCGACATGCGACGGTCGCCGCGCTTCCTCGGATTCAAGATGGTGCGCATCCCGCTATGGACCTACCTGTCCGACAGTTACATCGACCGCCATCCCGCCGTGGCGAAGGCTCTCGCCGACAACCGCGACCGATATTTCACCAACGACTTGCTCTACGACCTTATGTGCGGCATCTTCGACATCCGGTCAAACCGCTACGACCCTTCGCAGTCGCTGGCGTCAGCCGACTATTGCTACCAGCGCGCCGACATGCTGACATACGACAACCGCATCCGTGTGGCCGACGATGATTTGGACAAGGCATAAGCCGGAAAATCAAAATTTCAAGCAAAACAGTGCATTTTTTAGATGACTTCCCTTGGTTATGCGACAAAATTTACCCATTTTTGTCGCATAATTTGCGACGTTATTTCAAAATAAATGTCGCTTCAAGCAAAATTTGATGTCATGTACATACACGAAAGAGACAATTGGACAGCATTCAGATGGGATGCATCAGCGCTTACGGCACACCTTGAAAACGTGAACCGCAAGCAGGGTCTGCTATATGGCAGACTCGCCTCTCTTGGCTTCGACAGCAAACTGAAGGCAATGGCGGAAAACCTGACCTATGATGTGGTGTATTCATCTGAAATTGAAGGCATACGACTGAACACCGACGAAGTGCGCTCCTCCATTGCCCGAAAACTTGGCATCAAGAACGTCAAACAAACGGCTCCATCCCATTATGTGGAATCAGTGGTCGCGGTGATGCTCGAAGCCATAAGCAATTACAAACAACCATTGACTAAAGAGAGACTATGCGCATGGCAAGCGGCGTTTTTCCCGACTGGCTTCAGCGAGGGCTCGCGGATTGAAGTGGGAAAATACCGCACCAGCGAGGAACATATCATATCAGGAATGTTCGGCAGAGAGAAAGTGCACTATATAGCCCCGTCGCCCGACCGTGTGGATGCAGAGATGCAGAAGTTTATTGAATGGTTCAACAAAGAAGACAACACAGGCTCCGTAATCCGCTCCGCCATCGCCCACCTCTGGTTTGTGAGCATCCATCCATTTGAGGACGGAAACGGACGGCTGGCACGCATCCTCTCCGACATGCTGCTGGCAAGGGCTGACAAAAGCGAGTTTCGCTTCTACAACATATCATCGCAAATAAACAAGGACAAAAACCACTACTATGACATCTTGGAAAATGCTCAACGTGGCAACGGAGATGTTACAGAATGGATTCTATGGTATGCCGACACTCTATCCGCGGCACTCAATGAGGCGGAAACAATCGTCAGCACCGTCCTTAACAAAAGTTTGTTTTGGCAGAATGCCGCTTCACTGTCGCTGACCCAGCGACAAACCGATGTGCTGAACATTTTTCTTGACGGCTACGAGGCAAAAATAACATCCAAGATGTGGGCTTCGCTTGCAAAATGCTCCAAAGACACTGCAATCCGCGACATCAATGACCTTGTAGGCAAAGGCGTCCTGCGCAAAGACATTCCCGGAGCAAAACGGCCAAGCTTCTCTATTGTTTATAGTCCCGACGACATTTCAAGGTTTTTCTCCGATATCAGAATAGAGGTCGACAACAATGCCTACTACCTAAACGCGACCTATAAGGGAGCGGCGCACGTGAAAGAACGTATATTGCCTTTGGACGCTGAAAGAGTTAAAAATGGCGACTTGCCCTTGGCAAACCTTATTGCAAAATACTGCTCATATCTATCCGGCAGCATATTATTTTCATAAGACAGGCTGCGGCTCGGAAAATCAAAATCAAGCATGCTTGATTTTGTTTTTCTCTCGCCTTGCACTATCTTTCCATAAGACAGGCTGCGGCTCGGAAAATCAAAATTTCAAGCATGCTTGATTTTGTTTTTCTCTCGCCTTGCACTATCTTTGCAAAAAAATTAATAATCAGAGTGGAAACGAAATATATCTTCGTAACGGGAGGCGTGGTTTCTTCGCTTGGAAAAGGAATCATTTCTTCCTCATTGGCGCGATTGCTGCTTTCGCGCGGTTTTAGAGTGACTATCCAAAAGTTTGACCCGTATATCAACATCGATCCGGGCACATTGAACCCCTACGAGCATGGCGAATGCTATGTGACTGTCGACGGCCACGAGGCCGACCTCGACCTCGGTCACTATGAGCGTTTCACCAACGTCCACACTACTCGCGCGAACAACATCACCACCGGGCGTATCTACCAAAGCGTCATCGACAAGGAGCGCCGCGGAGACTATCTCGGCAAGACGGTGCAGATTATCCCTCACATCACCGATGAAATCAAACGCAACGTGAAATTGCTCGGAAACACCGGCAAATACGATTTCGTAATCACGGAAATCGGCGGCACCGTGGGCGACATCGAGTCGCTGCCGTTCCTCGAGAGCATGCGTCAGCTGAAATGGGAGCTTGGCTCTAACTGCATCTGCATCCACTTGACATATGTGCCGTTTCTCAACGCCGCAAAGGAGTTGAAGACGAAGCCTACGCAACACTCTGTAAAGCAACTGCAGGAGGTGGGCATCCAGCCCGACGTGCTTATCCTGCGCACAGAAAAGGAAATCCCGACAGCAATGCGCCGCAAGGTGGCGTTGTTCTGCAACGTGTCGCCCGACGCTGTCATCCAATCCATCGACATGCCGAGCATCTACGAGGTGCCGATGGGCATGCACGACCAGCATCTCGACGAGATTATCCTGAAAAAAACCAACACTCCATACGAGGGCGAGCCCGACATGAGTCAGTGGAAAAACTTCCTCGACAAGATGAACAATGCCACAGAGACTGTCACAATCGGTCTTGTGGGCAAATATGTCGAGCTTCAGGACGCATACAAGTCAATCAACGAGGCGTTGTTCCAAGCAGCCACCTACAACAACCGCCGTCTCAAGCTCGTGAGCATCCACTCCGAGAAGGTGAACGACGACAACGTGGAGTCGCTGCTCAAGGACATGGACGGCGTGATTGTGGCTCCGGGATTCGGTCAGCGTGGCATCGAAGGCAAATTCTCTGCGCTTAAATGGTGCCGCGAGCACGACAAGCCTACATTCGGCATCTGTCTGGGCATGCAGTGCATGGTGATTGAGTACGCTCGCAACGTGCTCGGACTGAAGGATGCAAACAGCACCGAGATGAACCCGCAGACTCCTTACAACGTCATCGACCTTATGGAGGAACAGAAGAGCATATCCAACATGGGCGGCACTATGCGTCTGGGCGCATACGACTGCGTGCTCAAAGCCGGTTCGAAAGCGGCTGAGGCTTACGGCTCAACACACATCAGCGAGCGTCATCGCCACCGCTTTGAATTCAACGAGGAATTCCGCAAGCAATTTGAGGACGCCGGCATGAAATGTGTTGGCGAAAACCCTGACACACACTTGGTTGAAGTCGTTGAGATTCCAGAAAAGAAATGGTATATCGGCACACAGTATCACCCTGAGTACAGCAGCACGGTGCTTTCTCCAAACCCGCTGTTCCTCAGCTTCGTGAAAGCCGCCATCGACAATCAAAAGAAATAAAATAAATAACAGAAGAAAATAATGGACAAAAACACGATTCTCGGCTTGTTGCTGATGGGTGTGGTAATCTTCGGATTCTCAATGCTCAACTCGGGCGACGACCAAAGCAACCAGCCGACAACCGAAAAGACTGAAAAGGCTGACGCAAAACAGGCCACAACCGACATTGCCGACAGCCTCAACGCCAACGAGCTTGCCCGCATCAAGACCATCGTGCGCCAATACGGCAAGCAGGACGGCGACAAGATGGTGCTGACAAACGACAATGTGAGTTTCACCATCGCTTCCGACAGCCTTACCGGCTCGGTTATGATGGACGGCAATATGACCGTGGCTCTCTCTGATTTGCAGCACGCTCCGTCGGCCGACAACCGTCTGCTCTACAACGCGGCGATGAAGAAGGTGCGCGATGCCGCCGAAAATGTGGCTAAATACTCCGACTTCGTGCAGTTTGTTGGAGGTGGAAACAAGACCGTAAAACTTGAGAACGAGCTGCTGACGCTCGACCTCTCTTCGAAAGGCGGTCAAATAGCGAAGGCTACGCTGAAGAAATACAACGCTTTCCAACATGGAAAAGATGGCAACTGCGTGCTTTTCGACAGCAAGCACAACTCTTACGGCTTCGCCATCAACACCGACACACACCGTTTCGACACCAAGGAGTTCAACTTCACTCCGGTGCAGGAAAACGACTCTACGGTGCTGATGAAACTCGACTTCGGAAAGGGCGTTTACTTCGGCATCCGATATACGCTTCCTAAAAACAGCTATCTCGTGCGTATGGAGGTGGTGCAGCAGAACATGGCTGCCGTTATCTCTTCCAACGTGTCGACTATGGACTTTGAATGGAGCCAGAAGATGATGCGCCACGAGAAAGGTCAGACTTTCGAGGAACGCAACAGTGGTGTGTTCTACAAATTTTCGGGCGACAACGTGGAGAACCTCAGCGAGACAAGCAACGACGAGGATAAGACCAACAACAACTTGAAATGGGTGGCGTTCAAATACCAGTTCTTCTCTTGCGTGCTTATCGCCGACCAGCACTTCATCGGAGCCGCTCCTATGAAAAGCGCTGTCATCGACAAGAACAGCGAGGAGCACAACGACTTCCTCAAAGACGTGTCGTTCAACAGCTCGCTTGAATACAACGTGAACAATCCGAAACCGGCGGCGTTCAACTTCTTCCTCGGCCCGAACGAGTACAAACTGCTCTCGTCGTTTGACGACAAGATCTCGCCCGATGAGGATTTGGAACTCACTCGCCTGATTCCGCTTGGATGGTCAATGTTCCGCTGGATAAACACTTGCATCATCATCCCTATCTTCAACTTCTTGGGAACGATGAACTTGAACTACGGAATCATCATCCTGCTGCTCACAATCTTCATCAAACTCGTGCTCTTCCCGCTCACCTATAAGAGCTTCTCTTCTCAGGCGAAGATGCGCGTGCTCGCTCCCGACATCAAGGAAATCAACGATAAATACCCTGGCAACGAAAACGCGATGAAGCGCCAGCAGAAGATGATGGAGCTTTACAACCGCGCGGGTGCCAACCCGATGAGCGGATGTCTGCCGATGATTCTGCAATTGCCAGTCTACGTGGCTATGTTCTCATTCCTGCCGTCATGCATCGAGCTGCGCGGAGAGTCGTTCCTTTGGGCTTCCGACCTGTCGGCGCCCGACATGATTCTCGAATGGGATGCAAACATCCCTGTCATCAACTGGATTTTCGGACACCATCTGAGTCTCTTCTGCTTGCTGATGACGGGTGTGAACATCATCTACACCTACCTCAACATGCAAGCAAACCCGAGCAACAACCAGATGCCGGGAATGAAGTGGATGATGTACCTGATGCCGGTGATGTTCCTCGTGTTCTTCAACGACTATGGAGCCGGTTTGAGCTACTACTACTTCATCTCTCTGCTCATCACAATCGCTCAGACATACGCTTTCCGATTCATCATCAAGGAAGACAAGGTGCGTGCCAAGATGGCTGAAAACGCCAAGAAACCGCGCAAGAAGAGCGGATTCATGGCTCGCCTCGAGGCTGCCCAGAAACGACAGGAGGCGATGCTCCGCGAACAGCAGAAACGCAAGAAATAATTCCGACTATTGCCCTGCGGCAATACTTTTATAACCAAAAGGACTGACACCCCGTGCCAGTCCTTTTGGTTATATATGCTCAACGTAAAAAAGACGGAATTCGTGAGCTCTGCACCACGAAACAATGGCAACGCGCGATGCGGCTATTCTACCACTATCTTCCGTGTCTTGCCTGCCAAGGTGACCTCTACTCCGGAAAAGCCCTTATGTTGCTGAATTCATTCCAGACTTCCGCCTGCTTATAAGCAGTGACAGATATAACTGGAACAATCAATTCGCAGTTAGTTTTATTGACTCTGTCAAACACTCCGGAGCCACACACTGGCGGAATTTCAGCCAACGATGTTATCTTCGACAAGTCGCTGCAACAAATGAAAGCACCATCTCCGATGCTCGCCACGCTGTCCGGCAATGTCAGTTCGGTCAAGCCGCTGCAACCATAGAAAGCATAATACCCAATACTCGTCACGCTGTTCGGTATGACACTGTTTTTGCATCCAACAATCAATGTGTTGAATTCTGTATCAATTATTGAATTGCAATTATCTCGGGAGTCGTAGCAACTGTTTCCACTCTCTACTGTTATCTTTTCTAATCCGCTGCAATATGTGAAAGCAATATCCCCGATGCTCCTCACACTGTTCGGCAATATAAGTTCGGTCAAGCCAGTGCAACCATAGAACGCACAATCCCCGATGCTCGTCACGCTGTTAGGCAATGTCAGTTCGGTCAAGCCACTGCAACCATAGAACGCACAATCCCCGATGCTCGTCACGCTGTTAGGTATGACACTGTTTTTGCATCCAACAATCAATGTATTGGTTCCCGTTTCAATTATTGAATTGCAATTACCCCAGGAGTCGTAGCGTTTGTTTCCACGATCTACTGTAATCTTCTCCAAGCCACTGCAATCGCTGAAAGCATAATTTCCGATGCTCGTCACGCTGTTCGGCAATGTCAGTTCGGTCAAGCCGCTGCAACCACTGAAAGCAGATTCCCCGATGCTCGTCACGCTGCTCGGCAATGTCAGTTCGGTCAAGCCACTGCAACCGCGGAAAGCAGATTCCTCGATTCTCGTAATGCCGTTAGGCAATATAAGTTCGGTCAAGCCACGGCAACCGTGGAAAGCAAAATTCCCGATGCTCGTCACGCTGTTCGGCAATATAAGTTCGGTCAATCCACTGCAACCGCGGAAAGCATATTTTCCGATTTTCGTCAGACTGTTGGGCAATGTCAGTTCGGTCAAGCCACGGCATAAAGAGAAAGCACAATTCCCGATGCTCCTCACGCTGTTAGGCAATGTCAGTTCGGTCAAGCCACTGCAACCTTCGAAAGCAAAATCCCCGATGCTCGTCACGCTGTTCGGCAATATAAGTTCGGTCATGCCGCTGCAACCACTGAAAGCAGAATCCCCGATGCTCGTCACGCTGTTAGGCAATATAAGTTCGGTCAAGCCAGAGCAACCAAAGAAAGCAGCATTTCCGATGCTCGTCACGCTGTTAGGCAATATAAGTTCGGTCAAGCCGTTGCAACCTTCGAAAGCATTACCCCCGATGCTCGTCACGCTGTTCGGCAATGTCAGTTCGGTCATACCACGGCAACCCAGGAAAGCAGATTCCCCGATGCTCGTAATGCCATATTTGACTGTCGCTTTTCTTATTTCATAATCCTTAAAAGGCGAATCGTCATAGCCATTGTTCCACATTTCGCCACTTCCTGACAACGTGAGGTTGCCTGAATCGTCGAGAGTCCATGTTATTGAATCTCCACAACGCCCGGTTGCTGCGGCAAATACATTGGTACACATTAGCACCGACGACAAAAAGGCTATCGTCAGAATCGTAATTTTCCGTTTCATTACTATTTGTTTTTAGAGTTTTCAGTTGTTTTTTATATTTCCAAATTATCTGTGTAAATGCCGGCATCAAGGATTATTCCGATTTTCCTCGATTACCGCCACAAAGCGAATGTGACATCGTGTTGGCTCAATCGACGACAGTGTCGCTAAGTGAAATGTTTAACCATGGATTCTTCATAATTTTGCAATTTGTTTTTCGAATTTACAAATTTAACAAACAAGAACACAATAATTACCCTCCCATAGTTAATTTTAGCTAATTATATTGCAAAACATTTTTCCATAGGCTTGGCGTATTGGCGTGTTGTCGGTAAGAATAAATCTGTCAAAGTCAGGAAAGGATTAGCGACCGATTCCATTGCTGCCATGCAAATATAATCATCACTTCTGTTTATATTGATTTTCAGCAAAATAACGGCATAAAAAAGCTTACCAGAATGCAATATTCTGTTATGGGAATAAAAAGCGGAGGCTGCGCGTATTCACTACGGGCAGCCTCCTTAATTGAAGTAAACGTCAATGTTATTATATTTAATCTTATGCGTAACTGTGCATACCTGACAGGAAAAAGTTTACACCGAAATATGTGAACAGCACACTGAAAAAAGCCAACACCATATAGGCATGGAAAGCCATCGGCCGCCGCAGCCACGGGAATGACTCGCGATGGAATGCGAAAGCATAGACAATCATCGTGATCAAAGCCCACACTTCTTTCGGATCCCATCCCCAATAGCGTCCCCACGACACGTTTGCCCAAACGGCACCAAGAAAGATGCCTATGGTGAGCAGCATCACAGCCGGATACAGCAACAGTTCGCTGTGCTCTTTCAGCACCGTTATCTCATCGGTGGCAGCGCGGTTGCGCATGCGCATCACGAAAGCGGCGATGCCGTTCATAGCCATAAACGCAAGCAGCGCATAGGCAACCATAATCACCGCCACATGCGCACTCAGCAACGGCGACTGCAGCACCGGCATCAGCTGCGACATCCTCGGGTTGGAGAAGCCCATCATCGCCACCATCGTAGTCATTCCGCAGAGCAGCACGCCCATTGGCAGAGCCAACGGCATGCGACGCTCGGCAAGCATCGCTATCGGCACTGCGCACCAAGCCAGAAACAGCATCGTCTCATAGCCGTTTGACATCGGGATATGACCGCTCACAAACCATAGCAGAACGATAATAACGGATATATACAGCCACGCCGCCACCGCGATTGCGCGCAGCGTCAACACCGCCCACCGCCGAGGGCGGCCACCGCGTGCCGACAACAGGCAGAACGAGAAGAAAGCCACCAGCCCCACGCACATCAATGTTATGGCAAGCGGACGGGCGTTGCTGACGGTGTTGTAAGTCTTCTCCGCCTTGAAACGAGTGTCGGAAGGCAATGTCGCGCCTCCGTTTTTTCTCTGATATTTGCGCACTTTCGTGTAGAAGTCAGACAAGTCGGTCCATCGTCCGGTCTGCACCAGCTCGTTGGCGTAACTAAGACTCATCTTCACAAACATCCATTCCTGTGTGTCGGTTTCGACAGGGATATTGTCATCGCCCTGCGAGAACCATCCAATTTTGCCTTCAGCATCCTTCAGCGGAAATATTTTCAACGACTTGCCGGTTGTAAGACGGTTTATAATGTCGAATTTCTCGGCAGCCTCGCGCAGCCCCTGAGGATCGGCGAAGCGGTCAATGCCACGGAGCGGTTTCTCGAGCTTATACTCGTTGACATCAGAAAAGAAATCGCGCACAGAAGCATATTTGCTATCAATACCAAGCAAGCGTCGCACCTCGGCGCTCTTGATTTTGATCATCGGCACCTTGCTCCAATCAGTTGGATAGTACAGCCAGCCAGAAAGCACCTGCTCCGCCGACAATCCGTCGAACGTAGCGTTGCCGCAAAGTTTCTCTGTGAATTCTTTCGCCATAGTCTGCAACGGACAGATGCGGTCGCCGTAAAGCACGTACAAATTGCCCATCTCCTCCGCCTGCTGTTGAGGCAAAGCCGGCAAATCAGAAGCCTGCGCCGACATTGTCAGCATCAGTGCTCCCACAACCGCCAACGGCTTTGCCGACAACTTTCTCAACAAACTGCGGAAACGCGATTTTCCCGACATCATGAACCAGCAGATGCTTGCAAGCAGCAGAGCATATCCTGCATAGGTCACACCGATGCCCATCGGGTCGTGAGCCACGGTAAACACCGATCCTCCCTCGCTGTCATAGCCCGACTGATAGAAACGGTAGCCGCGATGAGAAAACACATTGTTCATCGACGCGGTGCCATTCACCCCATCAGCCGACAGATGGCTGACAAAGTCCATCGGCGCCTCCGTTCCGGCATAATATTCAATCTCAAACCGTTGCAGCTTAAGGCTGAACGGCATTTTCGCAACAGAGCCGTCGTCGAGCGTAAACGCGCTTGCCTCCGCACCATCCTTCAGGCGCAGCGTGCCGTGTTCGCTTGTGAGCCACGACGTCAGCGCCCCGGCAAGAATGACGGCAAACGATGCATGAACAGCAAAAGCCGGCAGCCGGCGATACAGCCTGCTGCGCAGCATATATGCGACAGCCGACACCGTCATCACCGTCCACAAAGCCACGAACCACGGGCTTGTGTAGGCGGCAACGGCAGAGCTGTCGATTTTCTGTAAAATCGTGCCGACGGCAAGCACCACAAGGATGATTGCCATCAGCCCGAATGACGTTTTCTTCAGTACCCTCATCAAAATTATTAGATAGCGTTGATGAATTCAACAACAGCGTCGCGGTCAGCCTTGCTCAGCTTGCGGAATTTCTCCACCGTCCAACGGGCATCGCTACCCGGGCATCCATGCCACATAATCGCCTCCAACACGTTGCGGGCGCGGCAATCATGCATACGGTCCTGATGACCAGAGCAAACGAGAGCCAGACCACGTCCCCACAGCGGAGTTGTGCGGCACCAACCAGTGCGGATGTCGTTAGGCATCATCAAGCGATGCTGCACCATGTCGGTGTACGGCCAAATCTTCTGGTGCGGATAGCGAGGCAGACGAGCGTCGGCATTCTTGAAGAACCCGTTTGGATCGGAGAAATTGTCGTCGCCCGTAGTCCATGACGGACGGTGGCACGAAGTGCATCCAAGTTCGGTAAACAATTCCTTTCCGCGTTTCACCGTTGGGTTGTCGAGATTGCGCGCCGCAGGCACAGCCAGACCACGATGCCAGATGTAGAAGTTAACATAGTCATCGTCGGTCATCTCAACAGGGAGTTCCTTGTTCATAAGATAGTTGTAGATGTCGTTGGCAACGTTTCCCGTCTTGTTCCAGTCAGGGAAATACTCATAGAACTTATCCTGCACGTCCTTGTCGTTCATCGCCTTCTTGGCATAAGCCTCCGTCATATAGTGAGAACGGCGGTCGCTGCGCGTCACGTTGGTGATGTTCCAGATAGCGTTGGCACCAGGGCCGTCCTGCAACGGACCGCGGGTAAGAGCGTAGGTGTAGCGCAGCACGTGTCCGTCCTTATATTTCTTCACGAAGTCGCCGTTTGCAAAGATAGCAGGATTCAGCTTCGCACCCTTAGCCTCCTCAGCCTTGTATTGCGCAAGGATGTCGGCATCGTCGATAGCGTCGAGCAATCCAGTTCCATAAATGCCGATTGTCGACTCAAGTCGCACCTCAACATCGGCATAAGGCAACGGCTTGTTGTTGCATTCGATAGGCACATAGAACGCACTCTCAGGAATCTTGACTTCAGGATATATCAACTCGTAAGTCTCACCGTCGTCAAACTTGTTTCCCCACTCGTCGGTGTAGGTAGGCCATGTGATTTGTATTTTCTCCTCGTCGAGCGGAGCCTTGAACGGTTCCACCGCCTTTGTCTGCGGCATACCGGTGAGCGACGACAAGTAGGCATTCGTGTTGCGGTCGTAGACCACAAGCAGGTAGCCGTTTCCCCAGTCGTTTGCACGATAGCGGTCCATGCGGCGACCGTGGCCGTAGCCAGGGTGGCATGAGATACAAGAGTTGCGAACGTAGAGCGGTCCGAGGCCATTGAACGGCTTGTTGCTCTGGTTGAACGCACGCTCAAAGAAATATTCGCCATACTTGAACCGGTCGCTCATACCGCCTTCCTCAACAGGGACAGTCGGGTCCTCATAGGCAGTCGCCGACTGGTTGAATGTTGTACCGAGTTTTCCACCGGAATAATACTCTTCACTTAGTTCCTTTTCGTCGCCGGTTCCCGGCTTTGGATTGTCGTCGCTACAAGCGGCAAATGAGCATACCAAGATGCTCATTGCCATATAACGACTTACGATTGTAAGTTGTCTTTTCATTTTGTTGTATATGGGATTGATTTTTATTTTGCAAGTTCTTCTTTCACAGTAGCCAAAACCTTGTTCAAAGCGTCGCATGCATCCATAGCCTCCTGGCAAGAAGCGTCGGTGTAGTTCTTCACGAACGGAGCCTTCATACCCTTGATTTTGGCAAGAGCATTGTCGATGGCAGCCACCACTTTGGAGTCAAGATCAGCGTTCACGCTCTTGACATAAGCATGAAGCGACTTAGCCTCGTCGCGTTTGCCCTCAATTCCGCCCATGTAAGAATTCTGAATGCTGAGGATGTTGTCGTAGAAGTCGGTGATTGAGTTCTCGCTGTAAGGCGACTCAATGTAGTTTTTGTCTTCACCAGTGTGAGGCTTGCCGATTTTTGAAGTTCCGACCTCATCGCTGATGTCCATACAACCATCGATTATCTGCTGCATGGCTGCGGTCCAAGTCACATACGTGCTTCCAGCCTTTCCAGAGTTCAGCATATTCTCATTGTAAGAGAACCCGCCGGTTGTAGTCGTGTTCCACTCAAGCTCCTCCAATTTTGCGACACGGTTTTTAGGACAAGCGTCTGCGCCAGCCCAAGAAACTTGAAGCTGATAGCATTTGTTGCGCAAGTCGCCTGCAACAGCGATAGCGTAGACCAAATCCTTGTCGGTGATTTCAGAGGCAGGCTTTGCAGCGCCGTCCTTGAAAATTATATATTCGATTCCATGGAAACCGAGCAGTTCGGCACCGAGTTTGTTGCCAGCATAAGCATCACCGTCTTCAGAATCCATCGCAGCAATCTGAGCGTCGTTTTTCAACGCCACGAGAAGACCGTCAAGGTCCAAAGGCCAAGAGTCGATGTGCGGGTCGATGCCGAAATCACCGGCAGCGCCAAAAAGGAAAGCCTCGCTCTTCTCCCACCAAGCGCGAGCCTCGAGGAATGTTTTGCATGCAATCCGCACGTTTGCATCAGTCTTGTCGGTGCGGAGAGCCTTGAGCTGGTCAACAAGAAGTTCAGTCTTGTCGGCAAGGTTCTGATAAGTGATGTTGACAGTGTTTGTCAGATATTGCTTGGCAATAGCCTCGAACTGGGCGTCTTTAGCCGAAGAACCATCGGGAGTTGGGTCGTTGTTGTCGCTACAAGAAGCGAAACCAAGAGTCATTGCTGCCGCAGTAAGGGCAAGCATCGGGAATTTAATGATTTTGTTCATTGTAATTATTATTTGTAGTAGTTGTTGTTGATTTTCGAGTTAAAGGAAGTCGCCGGTGTAGGTTACACCCAAAGAGATTGACGGCTCATCGTTGTACTGACTTTTCAAGAACCGTTTTGAATACTCCGCCTTAATGACGATTTGCTTCATCGGCATATAATTCAAGCCAACAGCCATACGTTTGATTTCCGTCCACGGATAGTCGCGGTAGTTTCCGTTGGCAGGCTTGTAGGCATCGTAAGCCTCATATCTGCCGAACACATACAGCTTGTCGTACTTTATGCTTGAGAACGGGCGCAGGATATTGTAACCAGCCTCTATGCCATAAGAATAAGCCTCCTTTCCCACGAGCGTGCGCTTGTAGGGCGACGTTTTCATCTGAAGTCGGTTATAGTCTGAAATTTTATCGGCGTCGCCGAGATGACCGTAAGTAGCGTTTCCTCTGACAATCAAACCATAGCCTTTATACTCCATGTCGAACGAACCGATAGTGACAGCCCCCTTCACGTCCTTGTACTTGCCGTTGAAGTCAGCCTGCAACGTGTTGTTGAACGAGTTGCCGAAATATCCGCTTGCCGACAGTCTCAGCCCCTGCACCGGGAAGAAATCAAGTCTGGCAGCCACGGCGATATTGTTTGCCGGAGTGAATTCGAAAGGAGAAGTTGCGCCATAATGCACCCATGCGTCTTTCGAGAAGAAGCAAGAGTTTAGCGCCGGCAAAGCCATCACCTCATAGCGCATCCACTTGTAATTTCCCCACACGCTGATGCCCGTCTGATGCCAAGTGCTCGGCAGAATCGTAGCCTCGCCCTCCGGACGGTAGACCGTGAAAAACTCATTTGGGAGGTGGTTGCTGTTTAGCGAGCCCACAGGCACCACCATGTGTCCGGCGCGCACCTGAATCCACGGGCGGAACTCCTTGTTTATCCACAGTTGCTCAAGAGCGACCTCTCCGCCGCGCTCAATCTCCTTCTCCCATTCGCCTGTTTCTTCCGCCTCCATCTCGACAGCACTCTCCGTGCCGCCATGTTCAAACTCAATTTCCGAGCCGAAAGTCCAGCCACGCCCGAAGTCGAATCCAAGCATGATAACAGCGTGCGGCAGATCAAAACGATTGTGACCTTTCGCATCCTTATAGTCCTCCGCC
>OIZE01000766.1_pt1 | contig 23548 bp, 18 predicted proteins | sample 1588421 | NCBI WGS metagenome assembly OIZE01 (sample SAMN03283251) | human gut metagenome | biome: human-associated habitat; material: feces | host: Homo sapiens | place: USA | collected 2013 | reverse complement strand
CATTTTTGAAAAACTGCTGCACCGAAAAACTTTTATTTGCCTGCGGCTCATAATTAAAAACGTTTTATTGCACGAATTCTATGAATTCGTGCAATTTTTTGTTTACGATGAAATTCGCTGCATCCAGACTGCCGTTTCACAGTTCCCGAATCGATTATAGCGATTCAGTCCATATAGACATTCCGGGTCACGAGTAATCATGTTACCCTGTTCCCGACAGTTCAACGTCATTTGAATCCCCAATTCTCGCAGAACCGGATTGCTCTCCGAGCAGAGAAAGCCATAAGGATAGGCAAACACCACAGGCTCTATCTGTAATTCCTCCTGAAAACGGGTTTGCAGCAAGCCCAAATCAGAAAGCAAGGTATCATGATATTGCTCTTCCGGTTCGTTTTCCTGAATCCGGCAACCGCAGCGGTCTGTATGGCTGTGCATCTGATAAGTATGGCTGCCGAGTTCGACCCGCCCAGAATCCAGCAGGGCTTGCAAGTCCTCCCACGTCAGATAGGAATAGGAATCTTCATGCGGTGATTCCGGAGCGAGTTCATCTGTAAACTGTCCGACTACTGAAACAATTGCACACATATCATACTGTTCGAGCAAAGGCAGAGCAAGGCTGTAATTGTTATAGAATCCATCATCAAAGGTCAGCAGAATTGGCTGTTCCGGCAAATCTCCCGTGCCGTTGACATAGCGAATGAGTTCCGCAGCAGAAATGCTCGTATAGCCAGCATCTTTTAAATAGGATAAATCGGCTGCAAATGTTTCTGGTCGAATCCGATAATCGCTCTCTGTTCCGGGGGCAATGCTGTGATACATCAGAATGGGCAGAGAAACAGGTGTTTCTGCATGGACGGTTTGCGGACAGCCTTTTGTGAGCAGAAATGCAAGCAGAATCAAACAGCCGTCCAGAATCAAGAACCAGATGCCTTTGTGAGAACGATGCATACACAGAGCCTCCTTAGCGGATATTCTGTTTATCTTTATGCAGCAATTGGCTGGAATATACGGGAAAAGCAGAGAAATGACGGAATCCGTTCCCGTCATATTTTTACAGACTGCTGCATAAAATAGTGCAAAATGGGTATCATCATGAGGTGATGGCATGAGAAGAAAACGCAGACACAGAAGAAAAAAACGGATTTGGGGTGTAGCAGTTTGCCTGTTGGGAATTCTTTGCAGTATACCAGCTTGGCATGTTTCCGCCGATCCCCAGAAAGAACCAGAATCGCAGTCTGATGCAACAGATACTGCCTTGCAGAATGTCCGAAGTGAAGGGTGTGTGCCGTTGCCGGTCTGGAATCCCTTGCAGGAAAAAGCAGAACAAATCACCATGCAGGCAGCAGAAACGCAGTTGGCAGACAGCGGGCAAGTGGAACATCCGAGTGTAGATGCCAGCGTTGTCCCGTATCCGACCAGCTGGAACATTCAGGAAACGTGTGATGTGATTCGTACCACCTATGAAAATTATACGGGAGATGCCTTTTTTACCTTGTCGAATGGAGGCATGGTAAAAAATAAGACCGACCATTCCAATGCAGAGTTGCTTGCAGAAAGCGAACTACCGCCAGCGTTTCGGATTGCAGTCAACGACCAGCCGCAAGTTTTAATCATGCATACACATACGACGGAAACCTATGAACCGGAAGTGCGGGAGCATTACGACCCGCAATTTAGCTATCGAACAACCGATTGCAGCAAAAATGTGGTGGCGGTTGGAGATGCGATTACCGCAGAGTTACAGGCTGCCGGAATTGGTGTGATACACAGCGATGCCGTGCATGACTATCCCTCTTATAATGGAGCATATGACCGCAGTGCAGAAACGGTTCGGGGCATTTTAGCAGAGTATCCGAGTATTAAAGTGGTCTTGGACATCCATCGGGATGCAATTTGCAGCGATACGACTTTAAGTCAGCCAATTGTCATCATAGACGGAAAAGAAGCTGCTCAGATTATGATTATTTCGGGCTGTGACGATGGAACGATGAATATGCCGAATTATCTGATGAACTTTCGGTTTGCCTGTCGCTTGCAATCGCAGATGGAGCAGCAGTATCCGAATTTTACCCGTCCGATTTTGTTTGACTATCGGCATTATAATCAGGATTTGACAACCGGCAGCCTGTTGATTGAGGTTGGTTCTCACGGAAACACGGTCGAACAAGCTGTATATTCTGGGCATTTGATTGGGAAATCTTTGGCAGAGGTGCTGCTAGATTTGAAATAATCCGCTCACAGGAATCAGAAAGGAGCAGGAAACTTGAAAAAACGGACAAAAAAATGGCACTGTCTATGCCAGTACGGTACACTCTACTTGTTATTGCAATTCTTTTTGCTGGCATATTTGCAGGTTGCCTGTCAGTCAGAAAACGCTTTGCAGCGAGAGCCGGGCGTTCGGGTGGCGATTACCGAGCAGAACGCCGAAGCCTTGCAAGTATCGCTCTTGCAGAACACCTATCGCATCCCCACACAAATACAGGAAACAACGCTGCCCGTTCCGGTTTTTGCAACAGAAGATGGCTGCCTGCTGTATCTGTTCTGGGAACTTCTGCAATCAGGCGAAATTTGAAAAACAAAAGAAATGCACCGCCTATTCCAGTACGGTGCACGTTGCTTATCAGTCAGAAAACGCTTTGCAGCGAGAGCCGAGCGTTCGGGTGGCGATTACTGAGCAGAACGCCGAAGCCTTGCAAGGTTCACTCTTGCAGAACACCTATCGCATCCCCACACAAATACAGGAAACAACGCTGCCCGTTCCGGTTTTTGCAACAGAAGATGGCTGCCTGCTGTATCTGTTCTGGGAACTTCTGCAATCAGGCGAAATTTGAAAAACAAAAGAAATGCACCGTCTATTTCAGTACGGTGCACGTTGCTTATCAGTCAGAAAACACTTTGCAGCGAGAGCCGAGCGTTTAGGTGGCAATTACTGAGCAGAACGCCGAAGCCTTGCAAGGTTCACTCTTGCAGAACACCGATACCATTCCCACACAATACAAGAAACAACGTTGCCCGTTCCGGTTTTTGCACCGGAGAACGGCTGTCTGCTGTATCTGTTTTGGGAGCTGCTGCAATCAGGCAGGGTTTGAATACATCGGCGGCATAGAATCTTCCAGCTGCTGAATCGACTTTGCATAAGTATGATAAAAGCGGTTCAATTCGCCCCGATAGATGAGGTGGGCATCTGAAATATACCGCAAGTCGTCCGGTGTGTGCAGGGAAAGCGGTTTGTTCAGGCGGACACCGGACTGTGCAAGCAGGGTTGCCACGAACTGAGAACAGTGCAGCTTGTGTTTTCTCGACCAGCGAATCCGCAGGAAAGTTGTGCCGAGCCCCAGCACATTGTAAGAAAACATGGAACGGTGGTTTTTGAAGTATGCCAGGTTTTGTTCAAATTCTTGCTTTTTCTCTTTGGTCACAGGAATTGCATAGATTTCGCAGGGAATGACCAAAAATCGCCCTAACGTGCCCTCGCCGACAATTTCCTGATTGAATCCGGCAGGCAATGGAAAATGAATATGGTTTCTGCAAAAGCTATACATTTCCTCCAGCGTCAAATCCAATGCCACCGAGGCATGGTTGTAAGGCTTTCTGGTAAAAAATTGCAATACTTTTGCGACGGATGTTCCAGTTTGCATCAGCAGAACGAAGATGTGATCCTGCATTTCTCTCACTCCTAAAAAATTGTTTACAAAATATCCGATATTATTATAGCACAATCCCTTGACAAATGCAAGAGGGTGTGCTATAATATAAAAGGTTCGTGAGATGAATGTAAAATATGCGCCTGTAGCTCAGCTGGATAGAGTGTCAGACTCCGACTCTGAAGGTCGTGCGTTCGAATCGCATCAGGCGTACCAAATACACATCTTGCGTCCCTCCCCATGAGGGATGTCAAAAAGAAATAGGGGTATAGCTCAGCAGGTAGAGCAGCGGTCTCCAAAACCGCGTGTCCCGAGTTCGATTCTTGGTGCCCCTGCCAAGGAAAAAGTCTTATCAGATTCTGATAAGACTTTTTTTATTTCTCTTCAAAAAGAATCAACCGCCCTAATTGCAAAAATTGTATCGCAATCGGGCGGTTTCGTTTTTAGAAAGTTTACAAAATGGGAGCAGCTTAAAACCGAACTTCTACTGCCAAAAGTTTTCTCTGTTTGAACCTGCAAAAAATCATGAGTTTTCCGAATGGTTGCCCTCGCATCTTCCTTGAACAAAAACCAATCGGGGCAACCCATTCTATGAACGGATAACGGAAAACGCAAACGTAGAACAAAAAAATACAAAAGGGCAAGATTTAGACAGACGGAAGAACGGGATTATTCCGGCAAGTCAACCTCCAGCAACACCGTGTTATTGATATAGTCCAAAGCAGTTTGTGCCTTTGCAAGCGTTTCCGCAAGGACTTCATAATCTTTCTCGATGGTTGGGATGTCATAATTGGCATACCGATAATCAATGATGGCAGCATTTCGATTGTACAGTGCATTTTCTCGCTGTTTGGGCAGCAGTTCTTTCATGCGGGACAGCTTTTCCAGCCGATTGGTCAGCTGTGGCAGATAAATCAACATCTGGTCAATGGTCATCTCAAATTCTGGAATGATTGTGGTCGTGTTGAATACATTCAACGTATGTTTCAGCTTGCGGATGTTGGCTTCAATGGCAGCCTGTTCCGCCTGCATCGCAGCATAATCATATTCCGGTCGAACAGATTCGATATCCTCCCCCAGAGAAGCGAGAAAGGTTTTTGTATTTTCTTCTCGTCTTTGCAGGGCTTTTAGTGATTCATTCCACTGCCGCAGCAGCTTTGCTGCCTGTGCGGATGTCATTTTCATGGGGATGCCTCCTTTATTTATAATATAATTATACAGTTTCTCCCTTTTCAATTCGTTCTGCCAAGTCACTGAGATAGACCCAGCGATCCATTTTTTCTGCAAGCTGTTCTTCCAGTGCATCTTTCTGATCGGATAACTCCTGTAATAAAACATAATCAGAAACTGCAGCTGCAATTTTCGTTTCAGTTTCCTGAATTTGTTTTTCCAAGTCTGCAATCACAGATTCAATCGTTTCATATTCTCGTTGTTCTTTGTAGGAGAATTTCAGCTTCTTTTTTCCGACAAAGGTTTTTTCTTTCTTTTCGGTGGATTTTTTCTCAGACTCTGCCGGAGCAGTCGGTAAGGCATTTGCGGCATAGTCGCTGTAATTACCGTTATAACGGCGGACGCTGCCATCCCCCGGCAATTCCCAGATTTCCGAAGCCGTCTTATCCAAGAAATAGCGGTCATGAGAAATGGCAATCACTGCACCGGAGAAACTTTTCAGATAGTCCTCCAAGATGGTTAGGGTGACAATATCCAAATCGTTGGTTGGTTCGTCCAGCAATAGAATATTCGGGGCAGTCATTAAAATTTTCAGCAGATAGAGCCGTTTCCGTTCTCCGCCGGATAATTTTTCAATGCGATTCCACTGCAATTCCGGCGTAAACAAAAACCGTTCCAACATGGTTGCAGCCGTAACCGTTCCCTCTGGTGTCTGAATGCGTTCAGCGGTTTCCCGAATGTAGTCAATGACTTTTTGCGTGGGATTCATCGTTTCGCATTCCTGTGCGAAATAGCCGATTTGTACGGTGTCGCCCCATGTAATTGTACCGCTGTCCGGTTGCAGAATGCCGGCAAGCAGTTTCAGCAGCGTGGATTTTCCAGCACCATTTCGCCCAATGATACCGATTCGAGCCGCACGGGGTAGCTGATAGGAGAAGTCCTGTAAGAGCACATTCCCTTGAATGGATTTTGTGAGGTGTTCCAGTTCGATGGTCTTCTTTCCCAGTCGGGAAGAAACCGATTGCAGCTGTAAGGATTCTGTTTCCACGGGTTTTTCTCGATTTTCCAAGGCATAGAACCGCTCCATGCGGTCTTTGGACTTTGTTCCTCTTGCCCGAACGCCTCGCCGCATCCATTCCAGTTCCTGGCGGTAAAGGGTGCGGTTTTTCCGTTCTCGTGCTTCCGCATCCGCTTCCCGCTGAGCTTTCTGCTCTAAGTATTCGGAATAATTTCCACGGGAAACGAACAGGTTTCCACGGTCAACTTCCACAATCTGGTTTGTAATGCGATTCAAAAAATAACGGTCATGTGTTACCATGACAATCGCACCCCGATATTTTTTCAACTGGTCTTCCAAGAATTGTACCGTTTCATAATCAATGTGGTTGGTTGGTTCGTCCAGCAGCAGAACATCACTGGGCTGAATCCATGCCGCCGCAATGCCAGCTCTTCGCCGTTCGCCACCGGAAAGTGTACTGATGTCGCTGTCCACGTTGGAGATGCCAAGCTGCTGCAAAATCGATTTGGCTTCAAATTCTTTTGCCGATTTCAAGTCTGCTGGCAAATGTGCCATGACTTGTTCTAAGATGCTGCCATGTTCTGCAAAATCTGGAATTTGCGGCAGGTAAGAAATCCGGATGCCTTTGGTGCGGATGACCGTTCCGCTGTCCGGTTCTTCCACACCGGCAAGAATCCGCAACAAGGTAGATTTTCCCGTCCCGTTGATGCCGACAATGCCGACTCGGTCGCCTTCGTTGAGAAAAAAAGAAACGTCATTCAAGACGGTTCGTTCCAGATAAGTTTTTGAAAGATTTTGTGCAGATAATAAAATCATGCTGGATTCCCTTCTTTTGATGTAAGTGATGCAGGCTCTGCGAGTGGCAGATTCCGGACGCTCTTTCGGTGAATCATCGTTCCGCTGACAACAATATGCCGGATGGGTATTGCAGGGTTTTTAATGCGAGCTAATAGCTGCCGCACACCTTTTTTTGACATTAAATTTATATCAACTGCATATGTAGTGATTGGCGGATTTGACAATTCCGCAAAAATAAAATCATCAAATCCAACAACAGAAATATCATTTGGAATGGAAAAGCCAGCCTTTTGCAGGAGACTGATCAAGATATAAGCAGTCGAATCGCAGTTGCAGGCAAATGCAGTTGGCATTTTAGAGAGTTTTTCGAGAGAGATTGCAATTTTTCCCTCAGCATCTCGGTCAGGCAGCACTTGTTTTTCTGTCACGAGAATGCCAGCTTCCCGCATGGCACGGCAGTAGCCATAGTAGCGGTCTAAAATGCTGCTGGTTTCTTCGATAGAGCCGACAAAGGCAATTTCTCTGTGGCCAGCTTGCAGGAGATGTTTGGTCATGAGATACATGCCATAATAGCCGTCTGAAATGACGGAATCCTGCTGCAATTCTGCTTGAAACGCATCTAAAACTAAGCATGGAACAGAAGCTTGTTCCAGCATCTTATAATAGGAGAGTGAAAATTTTCCTATGACGATGCAGCCTTGAATCCGATTTTCTGCAATCAAACGGGGCATTGTACAGGTTTGTTCAGCGGATTCTGAAATGACTTCCAAAATGCCGATGTGATTGCCCTGTGAAAGATGAAACAGCACACGCTCATACATTGCCCAGTAAAAAGATTGTCCTTTTTCAATATAGCGGTAGGAGGTAATGATACCGATGGTATAGCAGGGCGTTTGTTCCTGCTTATTTTTTTGAAACTGATAGCCCATTTCTACCGCAAGTTTCTGTATTTTTTTCCGCAATTCTTCGCTGACGCCATCTTTTCCCGCCAGTGCTTTGGAAACGGTTACAGTACTGATTTGTAGTTGTTCTGCGATATCGGACATCCGAACGGCTTTTGCCAAGTAAGTCACATCCTTTTGGAATGCAAGCGGAGAAATTACCCCTGCATCCGCATCTTTTTAAATTTAATTTTAACTAAATTATATCAAACCTGTCCGGTTTGTCAAGGGCAGCGGCCTGCAATTTTAGAAATTTTACAATTCCACGGGCGAATAGCGAGAAAATTAGTTGTGAAAATCAAAAAAATTAGCTAAAAAAGAATCGGTATTCGCAACGAATCACAAAAAATGTGGTTAATAGTTGTTGAATATGTGCAAAACAGCCATGTGAAATTTGTTCAGAAAAGAGAAAAGCATGATTTTAGCTAAAAAATAGTTGACATTTACGGAAAAATAAGCTAAAATAAAAGCACAGATTAAGTAAACACGAAACACCAGTACAGAAAGGAATGGTTTCTCATGAAAAAATGGATTGCACTCGCAACAGGGTTATCGCTGGTACTCAGCGGATTTGCAGCAGCTGGCTTCCAGCCCAGCAAGGTACAGGCTGCCGACCGGACAGGCTTTGTACAGACCGATGGCACACAGTTTTTGTTAGATGGTTCTACCTTCTATTATGCCGGAACGAACAACTATTACCTGAACTTCAAGCCACAATATGAAGTCGATCAGGTTATGGAAGATGCCGCAGCAATGGGCTTGAAAGTCATTCGTACTTGGGGCAATCTGGATGCCGGTGTCAAGACCGACAAGGTGAACAAAGATGGATACACCGTTTTCACGGACAGCGTAGACGGTTCTGGGGAAAAGGAAGGCGTTTACTACCAGTACTTTGATGCTGACCTTGGAAGACCAGTGGTCAATGAGGGAAAAGACGGTTTACAGAAGTTGGACTACGCTATCTATAAGGCAGAGCAGGAAGGTGTCCGGCTGCTGATTACGTTCACCAACAACTGGGAAGCATTCGGCGGGATGAGCCAGTATGTAAAGTGGGCAAAGCTTGCTGGAGAGAACGTCACAGGACACGATGATTTCTATACCAACGAAACCATCAAGGGTTGGTATAAGGATTACATTAAAACATTGCTGAATCATGAAAATGTGTATACCGGAGTCAAGTATAAAGATGACCCGACCATCTTCTCCTGGGAACTGGCAAACGAACCACGTTGTGAATCGGATGCCGGATGTGAAAATCATGTTGTAGAAAATTGGGCATCTGAAATGAGTGACTATGTAAAGTCCATTGACTCCAATCATATGTTGGCAGTCGGCGATGAAGGATTTTACAACTACGGTTACAATGATTTTCCGGAGGGCGACCACAAGTATGTTTATCATGGCAGTTCCGGTATGGATTGGCTGAGCCTGACAAATTTGCCGAATATCGACTACGGAACGATTCATGTTTACTGCGATCAATGGGGCTTGACCAAGGAACAGGGAAACTTCTGGTTCAAGAAGCATGGCGAAGATGCAGCAGCAATGAATAAACCTGTTATCGTAGAAGAATTTGGATGGAAAGACAAGAGTGAACGAGCAGACGTTTACAATGAATGGTTCGACATCTTCGAGGGGAACACCTATGAGGGCGTTGAATATGCCGGAACAAATTACTGGATGCTGGCCTCTCTGACCGGAGATGGAACCCTGTATCAGGATTATGACGGCTATACTGTTTATTATAAGGGCGATGCAAATGGCAACCCGACACAGGATGCTTGCAATGCCATCATGGCACACGCACAGCGGATGGATGCCAAGAATACACAGAACAGCGTTTCCCCGAAGAAAGCAAATTTTGATATTGTAAAGCCGGAAGACATCCAGCTGCGGACAACGATGGAACTGGGCAGCGTTTCCGGTGTACAGTTTGGTGACAAGATGTTGACAGAGGGCACAGATTATACGGTGGAAGACAATGTGATTACGATTTCTGCAAAGGTTCTGGAAGGGCTGGAACTGGGCAACTATAAGATTACCATTTTGACCACCGACGGCAATCAGCCAACTGTTTTAGTGAGCGTGATTGACTCTAACGCAGAAACGCAGGCAAAAAGTGTGATTGACAATTTTGAATCCTATGCAGATGATGCAGAATTGGCAGCTGCTTACCACCGGAACAGCGGTGGGGATTCTCTGACGGTTTCTTTGGATGCCGAACATGCTAAGAATGGCAGCTATGCAATGAAGTACGAATATTCCGTTGCAGACGGCGGAGCAGGTTACTGCGGAACGACCAAGAAACTGAATGGTGCAGATTGGACAGGCTTTGACGGCATTCACTTCTGGATTCTATCCGATGGCAGCAATCGGGATACCACTATTCAGTTCATTGATGGAGCAGGTGCTTACTGGGAGAGCATTCAGCATGTGACTGCGGAAACAGGCTGGCAGGAAGTCAAGATTCCGTTCTCCGATTTCCGTTTGCAGCAGTGGGGTACTGCCGCTGAAACACCGACATTGAATGGTGTTTCTGAATATTCCATTTATACCGGACAGAACGGCAATCCGGGTACTGGCGTTTGGTATTTCGATGACATCGGTCTGTATCAGGATGGTGCAACTGTTCCGGATGCAGAAGTTGTAGAAAGCAGTGCAACCTTCTCGAAGCAAGCTCCGGCAGATGTGATTTTCACCATCATTACCAATGGGCATGCAGTGACTGGCATTTCAGAAGAGGGCGAAGCATTGCAGCAGGGCGTAGATTTTGCCATCAACGGCAGCCAGTTCCGGTTCAATCAATCCTATCTGGAAACCTTGTCCGAGGGCGTTCACACCTATCATGTGGGCTTTGCAACTTGTCCGGATTTGGTACTGACCATTACCGTTACCGAAAGCACGATTACAACCACAGAAACCACGACTGAACCAACCGAAACGACAACCACTACCACCACAACAACCACAGAAACCACAAGCATGGAAACAGAAGCTACAACTGCTTCTGAAACCACAACGGTTTCCGAAACAACCACCACGACAACGGATGCAGATACAGACATCAATTATGGCGATGTCAACTTGGATGGCAAGGTCGATTTGATGGATGTAATTATGATGAACAAGTATCTTGCAGGACAAATTACACTATCTGAACAGGCAGTGAAGAATGCGGATGTCAACACAGATGGTTCTCTGGGTGATAGCGACAGTACCACTTTGATGCAGTTCGTTCTGATAATGATTCCAGATCTGCCAGCATAAGCGTGAAAACGGGGAGGTATTTTTGATATGAAGGGTTTGCAGAAATTTGCAGCACTTTGCACCAGTGTCGTACTGGGTGTATGCGGAATGGGTTCTGTTCTGGCACAGCCGCTGACAGCCGATGCAGCAACAGCATCCACCGTTCCAGAGGGCTTTGTCTATGTCGATGGAACACATTTCATGTGTGATGGAGAACCGTTTTACTTTGCCGGCTGTAATTCTTATGATATGTTTACACTGGGCGATGGTTCGAGCAACGATTCGACCGAGGCAATCGAAACAAAGTTTATGAACAAGGAAGCCATTGATGCCAGAATGCAGCAGATGGCAGATAACGGCGTTCGGGTTTTGCGAACATGGGGCTTTTCCAATGAAACATGGCATGGCTTTGAACTCGCACCGGGCGAATACAACGAAGCAGAATTTATGCTGTTCGATTATATCATGTATTCTGCTCAGCAGCACGGCATCCGTGTGATTATCACGCTGGAAAACTACTGGGAAGCTTATGGCGGAATTGACAAGAAACTGAGTTGGGCAAGTGCTGGCAGCGGCGGCAGCCATGAGAGCCGTGCGGCATACTTTACCAATGAAACTTGCAAGCAGTGGTACAAGGATTATGCAAAGCATTTTGCAGAACGCACCAACTATTTTACAGGCGTGCAGTATAAAGATGACCCGACCGTCTTTGCGTGGGATTTGATGAATGAGCCACGGTATCAGGATGCAGGCGAGGATAGCACAGGTTTGACACTGCGGGCTTGGGTCGATGAAATGGGTGCGTATATCAAGGAAGTTGACCCGAACCACATGGTTTATGCAGGGCTGGAAGGACACGGCATCCAGTATGGATTTGGCGGAGATGAAGGAAATCCATTCGTCTATATCCAGCAGTCCCCGTATATTGACTTTTGTTCGGCTCATCCATATCCGGATGAACATTGGGCAAACATGACACCGGAAGACACCAAAAACACTATGGTGCAGTGGATTGAAGATGCCCATCAGGAAGTAGGAAAGCCGTTTGTAGTCACAGAATTTAATGTGCATAGTTCTCTGCCGGAGGCAGAATATGAAGACTATTGGAAAGCGGTTTTCGATACGATTGAAGAATACGATGCAGCAGGCGGTTTGTTCTGGGAATTCAATGACCGAAAGCTGAGTGAATTCACGGTCATGGATGGTGACCCGATTCTGACCTACTTCCAGCAGCATGCTGCTCGCATGGAAGACAAAACCCCGATGAACAGCCTTTACACAAAGAATACGGTTGTGGACAAGGATAACCCGATAGATGTTCTGCTTTCTTATGAGATGCAGAGCGGAACAGTGACTGGTTTGCAGCTGGATGATACCACCTTGACTGCTGGGACAGATTACGAACAAACAGAAGATACGATTACCGTTTCTGCTTCTGTCTTTTCTGATGTTGCAACGGGAGAACATACGATTCAGTTGCTGACCTCAGAGGGCAACCAGCCAAAAGTAAAAATTCGGGTTTACAGTGCTGCAGAAGAAGCACAGAAACGCAGCGTGATTGATGACTTTGAATCCTATGGAGAAGATGCAGCCCTTGCAGCTGCTTATACAACAAATGTGAATGGTGATACTTTAAAGATTTCTTTGGATGCCGAACATACCAAGAACGGCAGCTATGCGATGAAATATGATTATTCCGTTGCAGACGGCGGAGCAGGTTACTGCGGAGCAACCAAAAAGCTGAGCAATGCAGATTGGACAGGCTTTGACGGGATTCGCTTCTGGATTTTGTCTGATGGCAGCAATCGGGAAACCACGTTCCAATTTGTAGACGGAGCAGGTGCTTACTGGGAGAGCATTCAGAAAGTAACCGCAGAAACAGGTTGGCAGGAGATCAAGATTCCGTTCTCCGATTTCCATGTGCAGCAGTGGGGCACTGCCGCTGAAACACCGACATTGAATGGTGTTTCTGAATATTCCATTTATACCGGACAGAACGGCAATCCGGGTACAGGCGTTTGGTATTTCGATGACATCGGTCTGTATCAGGAAGGAAGCACCACAACGACCACGACTGGAACAACTACCACGACTACAACGACAACCACCACAGCGACCGTTACAGAAGCCACAAGCACGGAAACAGAAGCTACAACTGATTCTGAAACCACAACGGTTTCTGAAACAACGACCACAACAACGGATGCAGATACAGACATCAATTATGGCGATGTCAACTTGGATGGCAAGGTCGATTTGATGGATGTGATTATGATGAATAAGTATCTTGCAGGACAAATCACGCTATCTGAACAGGCAACAAAAAATGCAGATGTCAATGCAGATGGTTCACTGGGTGATGGCGACAGCACCACTTTGATGCGGTTTGTTCTGATGATCATTCCAAACCTGCCGCATATAGAATAACATTTTTCAAGCCAACTCCTTAAATAGAATATAGACCAAAACTCCATCACGATGTACGTCGTGGTGGTTTTTTGGTTTAGAATCAAAAGTATAAGAATTCATATCATCAATAAAATGCTCCAATTTTATTAAAAAAGAAAAGAATTCCTATCAGAAACCATGAAAAACAAGAATCGCAAAGAAATTTATATAAATCTCTTGACAAGTTCTATAAATGTGCTATAATAATAATTAAAGAAAGCGGGTGAGAATCATGAAAAAGCACACATACAGCATTGTACTGACGGACACGGTGGTGCAGGAAGTAGACCGGTTGGCAGCTCAAAAGGGCACGAACCGTTCCACCATGATGAATCAGATTTTAGCGGATTATTTTTCCTGCAAAACACCGGAAAAACAAATGGCTTCTGTTTTTTCTATGATTGAACAGCAGATGCAAAATATTTTTCGGGTACAGCTGCAAGCCTCCGATGCGATGATTTCGCTGCACAGTGCCTTGCAGTATAAATACCGACCAACCGTGCGGTATCGTGTGGAGCTGCTGCGAATCCCGACAGAATCTAGCATTGGCTGGCTGAAGATTTCCTGCCGGACGCAGAATCAAGCCTTGCTGCACAGTATGCAGCAGTTTTTCCGCTTCTGGATGCATTTGGAACTGCAAACCTATCCAGCGTATCGAACCATTCCAGAGTTGTACGTTTTAACGGAGAATGGAATGGTACGGCGGTTGCTTCGGCACAACTTGGAAACGGAAGAAGAAGTTGCCGATGCCATCAGTTCTTATATTCGCAATTTTGACCGATTGCTGAAACAGTATTTTGCAGGCTTGCAGCAGCAAGTCCCAGCAGAAACATTGCAAGCGGCTCTGGAGCAATCTTACCTGCAAATGCAGACCGGATTGTCTTAGAAGAAGCAAATTACAGCCACACAACCAAAAGAAAGAAATTCGATTGGATGACCGATTGCAAAAAATCGGCGTCCGTTTTGATACAAGGAGGAATGAATCATGAATGCACAGAAATTGACAGAAAAATCGTTGGAAGCCATTCAAAGTGCAAATGATATGGCGATTTCTCACCAGAATCAAATGATTCAGCAGGTGCACTTGCTGTGTGCATTGCTGGAGCAGGAGAACGGCTTGATTCCGCAGCTGTTTGAAAAGGTCGGCGTTTCCAAGGAAACTGCCGTTCGGGATTTGGAACAGCAAATCAATCAGCTGCCGTCCGTAACGGGCAGCGGCAGAAAAGCAGACTCTGTTTACATCGCACAGGATGTAGACATGGTTTTGACCGATGCCGAAAAGCAGGCAGATAAAATGCGGGATGCCTATGTATCCGTGGAACATTTGATGCTGAGCTTGTTCGACCATGCAAATGCAGATGTGAAAAAACTGTTCCAGAAGTGGAACTTGAAAAAGGCGGACTTCATGAAAGCCTTGATGGCAGTACGGGGCAATCAGCAGGTAACCGGACAGAATCCGGAAGAAACCTACGATGTCCTGAAAAAATACGGACAAGATTTGGTACAGCTGGCTCGGAATAACAAGCTAGACCCAGTCATTGGCAGAGATAGTGAAATTCGAAACGTCATCCGAATCCTGTCCAGAAAGACCAAGAACAATCCGGTATTGATTGGTGAACCGGGTGTTGGTAAAACAGCGATTGCCGAAGGGTTGGCACTGCGAATTGTACGGGGCGACGTTCCGGATAACCTGAAAGACAGAATCCTGTTCTCTTTGGATTTGGGTGCATTGGTTGCCGGTGCAAAATATCGTGGTGAATTTGAAGAGCGGTTGAAAGCCGTCCTGAACGAAATCAAGAAGAGTGAAGGCAAAATCATTCTGTTCATTGATGAATTGCATACGATTGTCGGAGCAGGCAAAACAGATGGTGCAATGGATGCGGGCAACCTCCTGAAGCCGATGCTGGCAAGAGGTGAACTGCATTGTATCGGTGCAACTACCTTGAATGAATATCGGCAGTATATTGAAAAAGATGCAGCACTGGAACGGCGATTCCAGCCTGTTATGGTCAATGAACCGACTGTGGAAGATACCATTTCGATTCTGCGTGGTCTGAAAGAACGGTATGAAGTGTTCCATGGCGTAAAAATTCAAGACCAAGCTTTGATTGCTGCGGCAACGCTCTCTGACCGGTATATCACCGACCGGTTCTTGCCGGATAAGGCAATTGACTTGATTGATGAAGCGTGTGCACTGATTCGGACAGAGATGAACTCGATGCCGACTGAAATGGATGAAATCCAGCGGAAAATCATGCAGCACGAAATCGAAGAAGCTGCTCTGAAAAAGGAAGACGACAAGCTTTCTCAGGCACATCTGCAAGAAGTGCAACAGGAACTGGCTCAAATGCGGGAACAATTCCATGCAATGAAAGCAAAGTGGGAAAACGAAAAGGCAAACATCTCGAAAGTACAGAAGCTGCGGGAAGAGTTGGAAAGCGTCAATGCCCAGATTGCAAAGGCAGAACGGGAATACGACTTGAACAAAGCTGCGGAACTAAAATACGGCAAGCTGCCGTCCCTGAAAAAGGAACTCGAAGCCGAAGAGGCAAAGGCGGAAGCTGCCAAGGAACAGAGCGACAATCTGCTGCGGGATAAGGTCACGGAAGAAGAAATTGCAAGAATCATCTGCCGTTGGACAGGGATTCCAGTTGCTCGACTGATGGAGGGCGAACGGGAAAAACTGTTGCACATGGAAGACATTCTGCACCGCCGTGTCATCGGTCAGGACGAAGCAGTCGAAAAAGTCAGCGATGCCATCTTGCGTTCTCGTGCTGGCATTCAAGACCCGAATCGTCCGCTGGGCTCGTTCCTGTTCTTAGGTCCAACGGGTGTCGGCAAGACCGAACTCGCAAAGGCTCTGGCAGAAGCTCTGTTCGATGATGAAAACAACATCGTCCGGATTGATATGAGTGAATACATGGAGAAATTCAGCGTGAGCCGTCTGATCGGAGCTCCTCCTGGATACGTTGGCTATGAAGAAGGCGGTCAGCTGACCGAGGCTGTCAGAAGAAAACCGTATTCCGTGGTATTGCTGGACGAAATCGAAAAAGCTCATCCGGATGTCTTTAACATTCTGCTGCAAGTGCTCGATGATGGTAGAATCACCGACTCGCAGGGCAGAACGGTGGACTTCAAGAATACGATTATTATCTTGACTTCCAACTTAGGTTCTCCGTATATTCTGGATGGCATCAACGCAGACGGCGAAATCTCTGAAGAGGCTCGCCAGAAGGTTGACCAGCTGTTGAAGCAGTCGTTCCGTCCGGAATTCCTGAACCGTCTGGATGAGATTGTATTCTATAAACCGTTGATGAAGACGGAAATCTATAAGATTGTAGATCTGATGCTGAACAGCTTGAGAAAGCGGCTGGAAGACAAACAGTTGTCTTTGACCGTAACGGATGCAGCCAAGGATTATATCATTGCCAACGGCTATGATGTCAACTATGGTGCTCGTCCGCTGAAGCGTTGGATTCAGCAAAAAGTCGAAACATTGTTGGCTCGAAAAATCATTGCAGAAGATCTTGCACCGAATACCATGTTGACCGTAGATTATGACGGCAACAAATTGATTGTTCGGTAAAACGCTCATTTATGCGTATTTTTCCATAAAAAAAGAGGAAAAAAACAGCGAAACTTCTGTACATTTGTCATTTTTGCAAAGAGTTCTTGACAAATCCTTTGGAATCCGCTATAATGCGTATAGATAACGAATTATGGAGGAATTACAGTATGACAAAAACAGAATTGATTCAGGGTGTACAGGAAAAGTTGAACTGCACAAAGAAAGATGCAGAACTGGCAGTAAACACCGTTTTTGAAGTGCTCACAGATGCATTGGTTCACGATGAAAAGGTTGCGATCTCAAAGTTCGGTTCTTTTGAAGTGCGTCAGCGGAACGAAAAGCTCTGCAAGAATCCGCAGACCCAGGAATTGATGATCGTTCCGGCTTCCAAGGCTCCTGTCTTTAAGGCAAGCAAGACGCTGAAGGACGCTGTGAATCAGAAGTAATCAAACACAAAGGATTTTCCAAACAAGGAAGGGAGTAATTGCAAGATGCCAAAACAGACAACAACAGAAAAGGCTGCTGCAACACCGGCAAAGAAAACTGCTAGCCGGAAAAAGGTTGTATTTACCTTACAGTTTGCAGGCAAGGAACTGACCGTAGCAGAAATGGAAGCTCTGGCAGTTGCTGCATGGATGGAACAGACTGGCGGACTGAAGAAGGACGCAAAGGATATTCAGCTCTATGCAAAGCCGGAAGACAGCATGCTGTACTACGTCATCAACGGCGAATCTGGTTCAGTTGCCCTTTAATGGAATCAACAAACAACACAAAAACCCGTCTGTGGGAGCTTTCTCACAGGCGGGTTTTTTGTTTGCGATTTTCAATTTATTTCGCAGCGTTTTCCACTGCGAATGCCAAAACGCACATCAATCCTGTTCCAATGGCAACGGCTGCCGGCAACGCTCCGCCCTTTCCGAGCAGGAGACTTGCGATTCCGCCCAGTGTTCCGATGATGGCAAGAATTGCACACACCAAAACCGGAACGTGCAGGAACAGCAGAATGCCGCTCAGCAGCGAAACCACCAACGCCAGCAGACCAACCAACAGAGAACGGTCTTGCAGGGGGTTCTTCTTTTCGTTCATATGCAAGATTCCCGATTAGGCACGCAGAGTTGCACCGTGTTCTTTCAATGCTTTCAGAACCCGTTTCATAGCTGCATCCGCCTGTTCATCGGTCAGTGTGCCTTCGTGAGAACGCATCCGGATGGAGAACGAAACGCTCTTCATACCAGCAGCAATCTGTTCGCCCTTGTAAACGTCAAACAGCGTAATCTGTTCGAGAATGTTGCCAACGGCATTCTTCATGGCAGCCTGCAAATCGCCAACCGGAACTTCGTCCGCACAAACCAGACTCAGGTCACGGGTGATTGCCGGGAACTTTGGCAGCGGCTGATAGGTGATTTCTGTCTGTGCCAGCGGCTGCATTTCGTCAATCAGCAGCTTTGCAACATAGGTGCGAGTACCGATTTCATAATTTTTCTGAACGGTTGGGTGTACTTCGCCCAGATAACCAATCGGGGTTTCTCCGGCATAAATCACAGCACTTCTGCCCGGATGCAGGGCACAGGTTTCACCAAACGGTGCATCTGTACCGCAAGCCTTGTAAGTGCAGTCATGCAGTCCAGCGGTTTCCAGAATGGTTTCAACCATGCCCTTGAGCGTGAAGAAGTCTGCATCATCGCCATACATACCGATGGTCAGGCGATCTGGTTCTTCCGGCAGCTTGTCCGGAGCAGTCGGCAGATATTCTTTTCCGATTTCATACAGAGCCACCGCAGCGTTCCGGTTCTTGTAGTTCAGGGACAGGGTTTCCAGCATGGATGGGAGGGTTGTTGTCCGCATAACGCTGGTATCTTCGCCCAGCGGGTTGGAGATGACAACGGTTTTCCGCAGGCTGCTGTCTGCTGGCAGAGCGATTTTATCGAAATACTTCGGGGAGATAAAGGAATACGTCAGAATGCCATAGCAGCCAACTGCAACCGTTGCATTTTCCAGTGTCCGGCGGAATTTCTGCTTCGGGGTCAGGCTGGCATTGGCAATGCCTTTGATAACGGTAGACGGAATGTTGTTGTAGCCGTAAATCCGGGCAACTTCTTCAGCAAGGTCTGCCGGACGTTCCAAGTCAATCCGGAAGCTTGGAGAAATGCAAGTGTCACCGTCCACTTCAATTTCCAGCATCTTCATGGTGTCGCACATTTCTTCTCTGGAAATATCTGTACCGAGGAACTTGTTGATCCAATCCGGATCAAACGGGATGCGGTTTCTCTGTTTTTCGTTGTAATCAAGGTCAATGTGGGTGCGAACCGGTTCGCCAGCACCTAACAGTTCAACCAGTTCAAATGCCCGTTCGAGTGTCCGCAGGCAGCCCTCTGGGTCTAAGCCCTTTTCATAACGAGCAGATGCATCTGTCCGCATACCGAGTTTCTTTGCGGTGCGGCGAACCTGTACCGGTTCAAAGTAAGCAGATTCAAATACAACGGTGTTGGTATCTTCCATAATACCGCTGTATTCGCCGCCCATAACACCAGCAACGGCAATTGGCTTTTCAGCATCTGCAATGACGAGCATTTCCGGAGAGAGGGTTCTTGTTACGCCGTCCAGTGTGGTGATGGTTTCGCCTTCAGCAGCGTTCCGAACGACAATCTTTCCATCCTTGACATACCGCAGGTCAAATGCGTGCATCGGCTGACCATATTCCAGCATGACATAGTTGGTGATGTCCACAAGGTTGTTGATTGGACGCACACCGCTTGCACGCAGCCGTTCCCGCATCCAGCGAGGAGATGGAGCAATCTTTACATTCTTGACGATACCAGCTGCATAGCGTGGGCACTTTTCCTTGTTCTGGATTTCCACCTGCAATTCGTCCTGAATGTTGCCGTCAATGCCTTGGAAGGTCGGCTTTTTCAGGTTCAGCGGAACATGATAGGTTGCAGCAGCTTCTCTTGCCAGACCGGTAACAGACAGGCAGTCCGGACGGTTGGAAGTGATTTCAAATTCTACCGATGTATCATTCAGACCGATGGCTTCGTGAATATCCTGTCCAATCTGACAATCTTCCTGAATGAGGAAAATGCCGTCTGCAATGGCATACGGGAAATCATGAACCGTTAAGCCCAGTTCACCGAGGGAGCAGAGCATACCGTTGCTTTCTACGCCACGCAGCTTGCCCTTTTTGATTTTCACGCCGTTCGGCAGTTCTGCACCGCAGAGGGCAACTGGAACGATGTCGCCAGCCTTGACGTTTGGTGCACCGGTTACGATTTGAATCGGCTGTTCCTGTCCCACATCGACCTGACAAACGACCAGATGGTCAGAGTTTTCGTGCGGAACAACAGAAAGCAGCTTTCCGACTACAACATTTTTAATTTCGCTGCCCTCTTCGGTGGCAACTTCTACCTTTGAACCGCTCATTGTCATGGCAGCACAGAATTCTTTCACAGTAGTGTCCAGTGTGACATAATCCGAGAGCCATTTCATGGATAAATTCATGCTTGTTTTCCTCCTTTACGCAAATGCCTTAGAACTGTTCCAAGAACCGATAATCATTCTCGAACAACAGACGCATATCCTGAATGTTATACCGCCGCATCACAATTCGTTCCAGACCCAGACCGAATGCAAAGCCGGAATAAACATTGCTGTCAATGCCGCAGCCTTCCAGAACCTTCGGGTGTACCATACCAGCACCCAGCAATTCGATGTAACCCTCGCCTTTACAGAGCCGACAGCCCTTGCCATAGCAGTTATAGCACATTACATCTACTTCTGCACTCGGTTCAGTGAACGGGAAGTGGTGCGGACGCAGGCGGATTTTGCAGTCATCGCCATACAGCCGCTGCATCAGCAGTTCCAGTGTGCCTTTCAGGTCTGCCATGGTGATGCCCTTGTCAACAACCAAGCCTTCTACCTGATGGAACAGCGGGGAATGGGTTGCATCAATGGCATCCGAACGGAATACCCGTCCCGGAGAGATGACCCGAATCGGCGGCTTCTGCTGTTCCATGACGTGTACCTGAACAGAAGAAGTCTGTGTGCGGAGCAGGATGTTATCGGTAATATAGAAAGTATCCTGTGTATCTCTTGCCGGATGGTCTGGCGGCAGATTCAGAGCTTCAAAGTTATAATAATCGTATTCCACTTCCGGACCATCTGCAACAGAAAAGCCCATGCCGAGGAAGATTTCCTTGATTTCGTTTTCCACGATGGTCAGCGGATGCAGACCGCCGATTTTCTTCTGCTTGCCCGGCAGTGTGATGTCTATGGTTTCCGACTGGAGCTTCTGTTCCAGAGCAGCTTCTGCAATGGCAGCCTGCTGCTTTGTGATAGCAGATTCAATGTCCGAGCGAACGGCGTTTGCCAGCTGTCCCATAACCGGACGTTCTTCTGCGGAGAGTTTTCCCATTTGTTTCAGGATGGCGGTCAGTGCTCCTTTTTTTCCAAGGTACTGTACCCGAATCGCATCCAGCTGCTTTGCATCCGTACAGGTTTGCAGGGCAGCTTCTGCTTCCTGCCGAATGGCTTCCAATTGTTCTTTCATAAGTGACCTCCCATGTTTTTTCATTTCAGACGTCGTTCCTGCAAAACGGTGTCAATGGAGATGGCTTCGGAAAAACGGCAAACAAAAAAGACCCGTCCTGAAACAGGACAAGTCTTGCAACTTGCTTATGAACCACCCATTTCCAAAGAGCCAGCACTCTCTTGCCCTTTACGCAGGCAATACGTCTGCACCTACCATACTGCCGCAGAGCGACAGACTTCCGCACAGCCGCTCAGAAGGGAACTTCCGCACTGGATCGGTTGCAGCATTCTTTCAGCCGGGGAATGCCTCTCTGTTGCAGGAATCACAGCCGTACTTTCTTCGTCACAGCGTTCTGCATTCTATTATACACAGTTTTCAAAAAAAATCAAGTCTTTTCTTGAAATTTTACAATTTGTATGATAGAATAAACTTACAGCTTGCCGACAAGCGAAGAATCTTACAGAAAAGAGGCAGATTATTTTATGGATCATTTTGCAGAGTATCTGGTACAAAAGCGGCCGACCTCCCAAGACCGCTTGAAACAGGGATTGATTGTTGCAGCAGCCGTTGTGTTGTCTGTTCTCATTGGGGCAATTTCCGTTTTGACAGGCTGGCTGTTCCTGCTGGTGCTGGTGATTGGAGCAATCTATGGGGCATATTACTTGCTGACCGGATGTTATACGGAATATGAGTACACTGTGACCAATGGCGAGTTGGATGTCGATAAAATTGTAGGAAAGCGGAAGCGTTCCCACTTGCTGACCGTGCCAGTTCCCAAGTTTACAGGGTTCGGGGTTTATACCGACCAGACCGATGACCCCTTGGATGCAACTTTATTTCTCTGTTCGGACAACACGGGAGAAAATGCATATTATGCGGATTTCACGACAGAAGAATACGGAACGGCTCGGCTGATTTTTACGCCGAATGAAGAGATGGTACAGACCATCGTTCTGTTCCTTCCGGCTGCTCTGAAGCGGCAGTTCCGGCAGGGCTGATGGGGAAGTGGTTATTGCTCCTTTGGCTGGGGCTGGCAAGTCTGCTGCTGTTCGGGATGATGGGAGCAGACAAGAAAAAAGCCAAGCGGGGGCAGTGGCGAATTTCAGAAAAGACGTTGTTTTTGGTGGCAATTTGCGGCGGTGCAGTCGGCGGCACGCTGGGGATGTATCAGTTTCACCATAAGACGAAACATCGTTCGTTTCAGATTGGATTTCCATTTCTCGCCGTTTTGCAGCTGTTGCTGCTCGGGTATCTTTGGATGAATTAGCAAAAAAATCAAGAGATTTCGTGCATTCTATACAATTATTTTGAAATAGAGTTGTATAGAATGCACTATTTTTATGTTAAAATGCGAAAAATGCCTGTACAAGCGTCGGGAAATGTGTTATAATGAGCGATGGTAAAAAATGTCCCAAGTCTTTAAAGGAGGAATTATGAAATTACAATGGTGGAAACGGAGCTGTAGCGTTTTACTGGCAGCAGCGATGGGGTATTTTTCCATTGGAATGCCGGTTCAGGCGGAAGAAACCCCCATTCTGGAAGAACAACCGGAACAATTAGAACCAGAAGCAACTGAAGCAATCGAAGCAGATGCTGTAGAAGACCCGAATGTAGACGTGACGGAAGGCTCTCTCTTGCAAGCGGCAATGGAAGCCGGATACATGGAGAATGGAAAATTTGTACTGACCTTTTATGCGAGAAAAGCAAGCGGAACGCCGATTGAACTGACGGATGCGGAAATCAATTATTATGATGTGGACGGAAATGGAAGCTTAGATGTCAATGATGCGGTTTGCTTTTTGACGATGTATGCACGGAAAGCAGTCGGACTAGACCCAGTGCCGCCGGAGGGCTGGCCGCTGACACCGCCGAATCCAAATGAATCCGATGCAACCGAAACGACAACCACAACGACCACAACAGAAGAAACTACCACAACCACGACAATGACAACCACCACAACAACCATACCAACGACGACAACTATCACGACAACAACAACTTTGCCAACCACAACGACCACGGCGACTACAACCTTACTGACCACAACCAGTACCACAACAACGGCTGCAAAGGTAACAACGACACAGAAAACAACTGCCAAGGCAGGCACAACGACCGCAACCGGAAAGACAACGGCACAGAATGGAACAACCACCGCAACCGGAAAGACGACGGCACAGAGTGGAA
>OIZE01000762.1_pt1 | contig 23646 bp, 19 predicted proteins | sample 1588421 | NCBI WGS metagenome assembly OIZE01 (sample SAMN03283251) | human gut metagenome | biome: human-associated habitat; material: feces | host: Homo sapiens | place: USA | collected 2013 | reverse complement strand
AACGAGAAACATTACAGAGAATAATTCCTAAACAAAAAGCGTTAGTCTTTGTAGAATTTGAGTAAGGTAAAAACAGCGGGAAGCCAGTATTTATGCGGCTTCCCGTTTTTTGTGCTTGCAAAATGCTTGCAGTTTTTTGAAAATTAGATTTTTTGAGAGTATGTGTGATGTAGAGGGCTGCTGGGAGGCTGTCCTTTTTGCTATGTTAAGTTTAATTAATCTCTAAATTATATTTTTTGTGAAAAAAAGTTGCATAAAAAATAATTAATGATATAATAATGATAAGTAAAGAAGAAAAGTGACTTGGAGGAATGAGCCATGATTATAGAGATAAGAGCAAAAAACTGTTATGCATTTGAGGATGATATTACATTTTCAATGAAAGCAGATATGCGAAATAAAAAATTTGGAGCAAATGTTCACAAAGAGAATAATTTTAATGTCCTTAAAACGGTAGGAATATATGGACCAAACAATGCTGGTAAAACATGTCTAATCAAGTGCATTAGGGCAATAAGAAATGTACTTTTAAATAAGAAGAATGGACTAATGCCAAATATATTTACTGATAGTGATGTATGCGAGTTAGGTGTTACATTTATGGCATTTGGAAGAAAGTTTTCTTATGATTTTAAGTATGATGCAGAAAAAGAAGAATATATATATGAGTCATTTTTGGAGATATTTAAAGATCAGTACAACAACGAAAAGGAAGTTTGTTGGTTAAAAAAAGATACTGTTAGTGAAATATATGAGTGTATTGATGAATCTGTTCAGACTATGATTTCTGTTGTATCGAAAAATAATTTGTTATGCTATGTGGTAGATACAAGTAAATTCGAACATATCAACGAGATGAAGCAGATTCTTGTCGGATTTGCAGAAAAAATTGATATCATCAATATGAATAACATACCTATGCAGCACACGATTGAACTTATGAAGAATAAGAATCAGTTACAGCAAAAGGTTGTTGAGTTCATAAAAAATGCTGACTTATATATGGATAATTTTGAATATGTGGATATGGATAAGATACAGCTGAAAACTGGTGAAGGTGACGAAAAGCCAGATGAGAAAGTGCTTGATATTCCAGAGAACATTATGGATCAAATCAGATTGGTTTCTACTTATAAGGGAGTCCATGTGCCAAGTATGATGTTTGACTCCACAGGAACAAAGAAGATTGCAGCTATTGCTAGCTATGTAATTGAAGCACTTGAACAGGGCAGAATTTTAGTCGTGGATGAGCTGGACAGCAGTATTCATTTTAAGCTCACCAGAGCGATTGTTGCCATGTTTAATAATGAATTAAATACAAGTGCACAGATGATATTTACGGTACATGATATTAACCTTATGGATTGCAAGAGAATGTTCCGCAAGGAGCAGATTTGGTTTGTTCACAAGGATGAAGAAGGTGTATATGTATATTCTCTTGCTGATTTTACTGCACAGCAGGGAGTACGAGATACGACAGATGTTATGGAAAAATATAGGAAAGGTGCACTTGGCGCTTTACCAGATCCAGAGTTGATTAACTCATTGCTTAGTATTAAAAGTGGTGTAAAGGGGGATGATGCCGATGCCAAATAAGCTCCCTAAGTTTTTGGATAACCATAAAATCTGTATTATCTGTGAAGGTAATGAGGAATATGAGTATCTAAATCGATTAAAAAATTTAAAAGTATGGAACGAGCAATATGATATTTCATTGGTAAATGCCGGTGGAAATGGTAATATCCCGGCAAGGTATCAGGACCGATATCAAAATGGAGCAGATGAACTTGTGCTTGTGTTCTGTGATACGGAAAAGAAACCACATGAGCAGTATGAGGATATAAAGCGTAAAATCAATGAGTTTCATGGTGTGGATAGTGCAGCGAAGGAAGTGATTATATTTGGTAATCCATGTACGATGCAGATTATATCTAAACATTGGACCGATGAAAATCTGAAATCTCCGGCAAAACCAGTGAATGCTCCTTTGATAAAGGAATATACCGGAGTAGAGAATTACAAAGGAAGAGCAGACCAGATTCGGAAAGTTATGGAATATGTTACTGCGGAGAATTACAAAGATATGAGTCAACGAGTGAGAAAACTGGATTCGGATGATTCTGTTACTGGTAGCAGTAATTTTGGAAAGTTCATAAAGCTGTTTGAGAGTGATGACAGTGGGTGGATTGAAGCAATAAATAAAAAAATTGAATAATATAAGGAGAATAGAGAGGTAAATTGGATGAATCCACAAATTAAAGATCATTTTTATGATCAGTTTCTTAAAGAACCAACAAAAGACAATTTTCGGGATTTTATGAAAAAGTCATGTGGTGAATTAAATGAAATGGATTTTAAAGAGACTTGGATAGACAAAGGTCCGTTGGCAAAAATTATGTTGGCTATGGCAAATAATGGTGGAGGAATTATCATATTCGGTGTAAAGGAAAATGAAGATAATACATTTGATGTTTTAGGACTGGATAATCTGAAGGATACTGCTGACATCAGTAATAGTATTTCTAGGCTTGTTTCATCGAGTTTGGATTATGAGGTATTTAATTTTGTTTTTGATTCGGATGTTTATGGAGAATTTGAAAATAAAAAGTTTCAAATCATGGTTATACATGATACTCCAGAAAGATTACCTTTTGTATCACTTGGACAATCTGAAAAAATAGAAAAAGATGTAATATATGTTAGAAGAGGGACAAAGTCAGAAAAGGCAACATCTGAAGAAATTAACAGAATAATTGAAAGAAAAATTGCAACTATATATTCAGAAAATACGGATGTGTCTTTAGACCAACATCTGGAGCAATTAAAAAAACTGTATTCAGAATTGCCTCAAAAAATACGAGTGTTAGTTCGAAAAGGCTCTCAACCAAACTTTGTAGCAGCGCTAAAAGTATTTGGAGAACGTATAGGGGCACTGTATGGAACTCCAGATGAATATGAGGAAAAGGATAATCCCAATTATCCTGATGAAGGATATGAGGCATTTATTTTGAGAATGATAGATGCAAAGAAATTGAAGATAGAGAAAGTATTAGATTTGAAATGATTGCTGACTTGAAAAAGTAAATTCCAGTGCAAGTAGGTGGTGGAATTTAGAATTTCATTTTTTACATTAGATTACCATTTGGAAATATGTTGTATAATGGGGGCAAGAGTGATAAAATAATACTGGACATGGTTCTAGTGGTCTAAGAGTAAGACGTTTATCAGATGATAAAAGATGGTGGTGCAAATCCACTCTAAAAGTTCATAAAGTTTATGGATTTTTAGAATGGATTTGCAAAGAGGAATTAGTAAAAATGACATTAATTGTAGGGTGGCTGGCTTGTGATCAGAGAGGCCCATGTTCTGCATATATAGCCAGTGATAGTAGAATTTCTGATAATAGGAACTTTTATGATTATAGCCAAAAGACATTTGCATTAAAAAATACTCCTGATATATTAGGGTATTGTGGAGAAACATTATTTACATATCAGATATTAACTCGCTTAACAAGTATGTGTGATGTGGGAATGTTGTTATCAGAAGATATGGATTATCAAGATAGAAGTGAGATTATTTTTAATGAAATCAAAAGAGCACATTCAGCATACAAACTTAATAATGGAATTATTAAAATATATCATATAGGGCGAAATAAAAAAAGAATATTTGATGCGAACGTATACTTTTGGAATGGAATAATATGGGAGAACATAAAAATACATACTGATTTTAAGAAGTCAAAGAACCTTTTTTCAGATGGAAGTGGGAAAAAAGAATATGATGAGAACTTTTTGAGGTTCAAAAATGGAAATAACGAAAGCACAAGTAGAAATTATTTCCATTGCTTTTGTGATATTGTAAAAAATGTCAAGGATAAGCATACAGGTGGGATTCCGCAACTAGTTGGTCTATATAATGGAAGCAAATTCAATGGCATGTATCATGGAACGATTGTAGATGGACAAGCATATTATCAAGGATTAAAAATGGGAAATGTATATGGAATGTCCAATATAAGATGGTACAATGAAAATTTTGAAATATGTGATTGGAATACGAAACAACGCGAAGCTAATGCGATGGTTCAACCAATATCAAAAAAGGCAACTCCCTGACTCTCCATTCTAAAGGAAAAATACAGTAGGGGGAGAGCGAGGTGCTTTTCAAGGGGGAAATAGACTCCCCTTTTGAAATCAGGGTATCTCCAAAATCAGGATAATATAGATTTTATGGCAACAAATTGGCAACAGAAAATCAGCGAGCCAAAAGAATATATGTAACAGAGATAAAATAACGGCAGAAAAAAGATGAAAACTAAACAAATATGTTTAACAACATCTCCGGATTTGCCGAGTTTGAATAACGGACATGTCACAGGGCAAACCCGATTATCCAGTTTTAGGGCAAACTTTCTATCCAGTTAAGCTCTCTGGAAATGGATGAAAGGAACACCAAAAACAACCACCCTGTAACATGAAAGGACCTTGTTGGTCTGATAGAGATAATACACTTCTCATTAGACTTACAAGGTTTTTTTGTTGGAAAAAAGGATGAGTGTAGCACCTTGCTTTTAATGAGAATATATTAGTATCTACATGACAACTATATGGAGAGATGCTATAATATGGCTAAATAAGAAATGAGGTGAAGCTATATGATGTATCCATATATGACTCTGGCAGATGAGACAGAAATTGTTCATTCTCAAATTGTTGAAAAAGACGGAATGAGAAAGGTTATAGTAAACTTTGAACGTCCTACGGAAGATGGATTTGATTCTGCAAGATGCGAATTACCTGATTATAAATGGACAGAGAGACAGGGATATTCTGACGAAGAAATAACAATGTTTGAAGAACTCCTACACAGCAATGCACATTTGCTGTATAGATATGCGGAGAATGGAGGGGTTCAGATTGCCTAAACTATTTACCGTAAGTGGTTATACTGTATATTTCTGGTCAAATGAGAATGGTGAACCAATTCATGTTCATGTATCAAAAGGAAAGCCTACTCCTAATGCAACTAAAATCTGGCTTACAAAGTCAGGAGGATGTATTTTGGCAAGTAATGGAAGCAAAATTTCAAATAAAGAATTAAATGAATTGATGGAATTTATATCAGCACAATTCTTCCTTATTTGTGCAAAATGGAAACAAGCATTTGTGACGGATGAGATAAAGTTCTATTGTTAAGAATTACCTTGTTTTAAGGGTTTTTAAGAGCCTTGATTTACACATAAAATGTCAATTTTATGATAAACAGAAAATCTAATGCAGAGTTAAAGGGTATTACTCTGAAGCAATCTATTTTATGTTTGGAACATGAATGGACGGGGAACTCTCTGAAGGACAAAGAATTTTACACGATAGAAACTTTGCCCCAAAACAGGATAAAAGAGATTGCCCTTTGACACACTCCTCAAAAATCCCATGTTAAATTAAAATAATATTAGATTTCGCAAAAGCGGAATAATTAATTGAATAGGACACGCATACATCTGATTTTATTTAATGTGTCAAACTCCCGACTATAAAGGTGACAGCAAACGGATGATGTGGTAGAAGATAAATAAATTATCCGTAAATTCAGCTTATTATTTGTGCGAATTCAATGCGACATATTGACAAAAAAACTGACAAGTTATATAATAAATTAACTTGTTATACGATAGGATTCGTGGAAACTTCGTAGAGTTTGATACTCTGCGATAACAATTAGAAAGGAAGGAATGACTGTATTGGAAAACTATAGCAAAGATTTGATTGGGCAGGAATTAGATAAGGATAAGCTAATAGATTTACTGATAGATGAGTTGCCTGTATTAAGAGCGAAAATAGGGTTATCACAAGAGGAACTAAGTAACATAATTGGAATATCGCGTCAAACATACTCTACTTTTGAAACGGGAAAAAGGAAAATGCCTTGGAATACATTCTTATCAATACTATTCGTATTTAGTAACAATGAAAAAACGGCACCAATTCTTGAAGCCTGCGGTGCATTCCCAGACATGTTGAAAAATGAAATAAATATTGATAAACGAAGTTCTTAATAAGTTAAACAATTGATGAGAGGAGTGAGAAAATGGAATTCAATAGCATAGGTTATCGCATATTTGAGATACCGGCATATTTCTTCTGTGCTTTCTCTGGTGCTGTTGTAGCAATATGCGCATTTATCATCCTGTTATCTTCGAAGAAATATAATTTACAGCAACAAATAAAAGCATTAGCAATTTCTATTTTGGGTCTAGTAATATGTGCACGACTCTTTGGCTGTGCAACCGGTATTTATAGGGCAATTGGAAATGGCGAGTCTGTTACTCTTGATACTGTTAAAAATACAGGAATAGTATTTTATGGTGGCCTGATAGGAATGTTGATTACATACAATGTATGCATTAGATCAAGGCTAATCACGCAAAAGGATTACCATATTTTAGATGTCTTAGCTGTCACATTTCCCCTCTTTCATACGATAGCAAGAATTGGTTGTTTTCTAGCGGGGTGTTGTTACGGTATAGAAAGAAAGACGCCGCTTTCTGTGAAGTATACCATTCTGGAAAATGGAGTAAATGTAACTGCTATGAGAATACCGGTACAACTTATAGAAGCAGGATTCAATTTTGTGTTGTTTATATACTTGCTGATATTAGTAAAAAAAGATGAATGGAAAACAAAGTATATCCTATACAGGTACTTATTGATTTATTCAACAATGAGGTTTTTCCTAGAGTTTATTCGAGGAGATACGGCTCGAGGGGTTATCTGCGGTATATCGTTTAGTCAGGTGATCTCTGTTGGCATATGGATTTTTGTGATTATAAGAATGATAAATACAAAACGAATTAAGGAGGAATGTTAATGGGAACGGTAATTAAGGACACTGTTATTGGTGCAATACTCGGAGCAGTAGGTGCAGTTGTACTGTATATACTCGGGTTTGGTGTTGAACTTTTGAACTGTGCATGTCAAATCATTACTTGCGACTGTGACGGAGGAGCTGCAATTCCTGGTATGTGGGAAGGCAGTTCATTTATGTCTGTGTTGATATTTTGCGTAATTGGTGGCGCGGTAATCGGCTTTGTATACGGAATATATAAAGCAAAGGTAGAGAGCGACGCAGAGGCATCCAAGAGAGCAGCTGAGAATTCAGAAGCAGCAAAAAAGCAAAGAATTCAGTGGGCTAGTGAAGCAAAGCAAAAGGCCTTGAATGTAAATAATACTTGCGAGACAAATAACAAGAATGTTTCTCCGTTAGTAAGTGCTACATACAAAGCAGATTCACAGATGGAAACGATTTTAGCTGAGTTAGCTAATACTGCCGAACTAAAAGGCAAGGTTGATGCTATGGCAAATGATATAAAGAAAGGTGGTGCTTCTAAATGATGGTTGTTACATGTACGAAGTGTGGGAAGACAATTCACAAGGCAGAGAAGTGCCCATATTGTGCAAATACTATAGGTTTTGAGAATGCGAATGAAGTTATAAATGTTCATGAGAATGTGGCTGATGAATTTTCGGATATGACAGATCTTTTGATATCTGGTAAGTTTTCTCAATTAATCGAAAAGTCACGTGTTGTTTTAAGATGGATGCCAACGTGTTCTTCTGTGTTTTGGATGAGATTTCTAGCTAAAAATGAATGTAAAACTGATGCTGAACTCATCCAAAAAGGTGTTCCGTGTGAGGATGCAGCTGACTTTTATAATGCATACAGATATGGATCGGCAGCTGAAAAAGCAGCATATGATAATGTTAAAAAGTTGATTGAGGCTATTCGTGTAGCTTTTGAGACGGCGGTTAATAGACATGAATATGAAGAAAAAGCCGCTACACCTATTGTAAGATGTCAAAGCGAATTTGCTTTAGAAATTCAAACTAGACAGAAAGAACTTTTTGATTTATGGACGCAGTTGGAAAAGCTTGAGCAAGAGATGTATGTTATCGAACAAGACTGTAAGCTTCTCCTTAATGAACATAGAATAGCGCTAGATAGTGCGAAGAACTCTGCATCTAGTATAAAAAATCAGATATATAAGCTTAGTGAATTGACTGCAGAAGAACTGCATAAGTATTTGGTCAGACTTGGCGATGTTCTGAATCAGTCAGATAGTAGTAAAAAAGAGATTGAACAAATGAGAAAGCAATTACCTTGGATTGGAACATTTAATAGTAAGGTTCAAGAGCGCGATTCTATTAGTTCGAAGATATCTACGAAACTGTCGGAATTGAAATCTTATGAAAACAGAGTTAAATCCACCGTTTCAGAGATTGAACGTATAGAAAAAAGACATCAGTTAGCTATGCGTTCGTTGGCGAATTACGATTTTAACAGTGTTCGACTGTTGATTGGAGCAAGGAAATTTGAGGAAATCATTAGCGAAGTAAGGTGTGCGATGATTGCTGAAAATGATAATGAAATAGCTTCAAACAATTAATCAGAAAGGAGTGCAGATTATAATGGAATATACAGCAGAATTATTTGCCAGATTTTTAACTAAATTAGGATCGTTGGATAAAGATGTCAGATCTACCCTTTCTGCGGCTGATAGTATGATTTCCTCACGCGATTCAAAGGAACAATCGGAATGGCATGAGGTACAGAATAGACTGGCTCAAGTTCAGAGTTCATGTGTTTCAAAGAGTAAGTCTGTTCTGACAAATTATCAAAGCAACATTGATACGATACTATCCAACGATATCAGTAGTAAAAAGGAGTATTTTACTCGCCTTCAGAAATGTAAGGAAGTATTATCTTTAATTGCGAGTGCAGAGAACAGTATTACGAATAAGGCTGAGTATGATGCTTCCAAGGTAACTCAAGCTCAGCAGACTAATATAACTGTTGATGATTTAATTTCTGGGAAGGCAGATTTTAGTGGTTTAGCTAATGCGGTTAATATAGCTATTCGAGACGGTAAGAAAAAACAGATTTCGGTTGCATGTTCACAGCTTTATTCATTGTGCAGATATGCAGAACAGGTTTTGAATCAGGAGAAATCTAGTCTGTTATCATACATTAGTGGTAACAAGGATAGTGTAAGAAGTGAATTTCAAAATGCTGGCGAGGCTTCTCATATAAGCATGGAAGATGAGTGGGAAGCATCTGTTCGTAAACTGAATGAGATGTCTGCTAGTTTTGCCCAACAGAAAGAAGCTTCACGTGCAAAAACAGAGGCAGCCGAAGAGGCAGCGATTTCTGGGAAAAAGAGTCAGTTGGATAAAATTGTTGAGCGCTTTTGCTCGGAATTTAATCCTGATGAATTAAGGGATGAGTATATCCGTTTGTACGCATTAGAACCGTCTTTTATTAACTTTGAATGTGCAAAAGATATGCCACAAAACTTGTATCTGAGCACATTGGAGTATGATGTTTCGGATTGGAATTTATGTGAATACACAAAGGAAATTTTAGACCAATACTTCTATTTCATGTACAGGGAGGGAAGATTGTACATTCCAAATTGTGCACAATTTGATTCGAAGTTTAACTACTTATTTAGATACAAGGAAAGCAATAGGACTAAAGTGGTCGAAGATGCTCGTAATCTTGGCATGAGAATTTTTATGATGTTACCTCCTGGAAAAGCTAAGTTCACATTTGTTGACCCGGTGAAGCTTGGAGACAGCTTTGCTTTGTTTAATAACTTGGTAGATACAGATGACCAGGTGAGCGAGGTAATTAATGGAAAGATATGGTCTGATCCAAAGGATGTTGAAGAAAAATTAAGAATTATGACAGATCATATTTCAAATGTTACACAGAGATGTCTCCAGGGAAAGTATGACAATATCTTTGAGTACAATAAAATAGCAGAACAAAACGCAGAAGCATACCAGATTATTTGTTTGATGGATTATCCCGCAGGCATGACAGAGCAATCATTAGGGTTATTAGAGCAAATCATTGCATCGGGTCCAAAGTGTGGTGTGTTTACTATTATCTACAGGAATGAAGATCAGTTTATCAAAATTCCAGAACGCTCTCGTCCGTTAATCGAAAATGTTGAGCGAGGATTCCAATTTTTTGATTATTCACCGGATGGTTCTATAGTAAATTATGCTGATAATTCCGTTAAAGGAAGAAAGATGATTTGGAAGGGCTTTGAAATGCCTGAAATGGATAAAATGGAAGGCATTCTGAGTGCTCTAAAATCAGGAATTAAATCTGCTGACAAAATCGTTGTTGACTTTGCGAAAATTGTACCGGATAAGGATGAGTGGTTTAAGGGTGATTGTTCTGAGGAGTTGTCTATTCCTATCGGTGTGCATGGTGCGAATATTATCCAAAATCTTCGTTTTGGCATCGGTGGAAGTCATCATGCGTTGGTTGCAGGCCAGACTGGTTCCGGTAAATCAAGCTTGCTTCATACAATAATCATGAGTGCACTCATCAAATATCCAGCAGATCAGTTGCAGATTTTCTTAGTGGACTTTAAGCGAGGTGTTGAATTCAAAATATATGCGAATTATTCACTTGAAAACTTTAAGGTCATAGCAATTGAGAGTGAACGCGAATTTGGTTGTAGTGTTCTTGAGTACTTGGATCGTGAACAAAGCAAGCGAGCAGATTTATTTAAAGGAATTAATGTTGATAATGTTAATGACTATAGAGCAAAATCTGGGAAGAAACTTCCGAGAATACTCCTTATCATTGATGAATTCCATGTTCTGTTCTCTAAAGATACAAATGATAGCATGAGCAAACATTCGTCTGTGTATTTGGAGCAAATAATACGACAAGGCCGTGCATTTGGTATCCATGTGATTTTGGCCTCTCAAACAATGGCGAATATTGGTGGAATTAGTAATGGCGTATGGGGGCAGGTTGGTGTTCGAATCGCATTGAAATGCCCTAAATCAGACGCAAAGTTTGTACTGGGAAATGATAATGATGGTGTTGATCTGTTATCGGCAGAAAACCCGGGACAAGCTGTTTACAATTCTGATTGTGGAAATATTATTGCAAATACAATCTTTAGAGTTGCATATATTGAGCAAGATGAACAAGATAAGTATCTGTCTTATATTTCAGAAAATATGCCTCGATTTGGTTATCCAGAAACAAGGATTATGTTATCAAATGTTGAAGATAACATCTACAATCCATTCCAAAGATTTTGCAATGGTGAAGAAGTTGATTTTGAAGAAAATAAACTTATGGTCGGAGAGGCGCTTAAGCTTGTTAACAATATGAGAATGAGATTCAGGAACAAAACTGGATCAAATCTTCTGGTAATTGGAAATGATGAGCAAAAAGCTCGTACAATGTTCTGCTTCGCTGTGTTAAGCATGGCTTTGCATGTGCTCTCTAAAAATGGATATAAGAAGCCTCAAAATCAAGTTATCTACTTATTTGACTATGCTCCGATTGAGGAATACGAGGAAAGAGATGTATTAAAAGAAGTTGCGGATCAATTGAAAGATTATATTCGATACATTCCTTTTGATGATGCGAATGATGAATTTAAGAAGCTGTATGATTCGTTGAGCCGCAGAGAAAAAGGGCTTGAAGAAATAAGCGATGCATATATGCTTGTCTATGGCCTTCAGAGAGCCAGAGATTTGAGAAGCAACAATGTGTATCAAAATAAGGTCTCGATGGACGAATTCGATGAATTCGGTGGAAATGTAGCTCAGCAACTTACAGTTAAACCCCATGAAATGTTTATGAACCTTCTTCAGAGAGGAGCTTCTGTTGGAATTAACGGATTAGTATGGGAAGATAACTTCAAAGTGTTTATGGCACATTATGCTAGTATGTTATCGAGTTTTGACATGAGAGTTGCATTTACTATGTCGGATGAGGATTCAATAAACTTTATTGAAGAACCGGATGGATCAAAAATACGAGAGAATGGTGCGGTTTACAGTTATAACGGAAACCAAAAATTCAGACCTTATAAAACTCCAGATAAGTCTTGGTTGAAGAAGGTTTGTGAAAGAATCAAAGAATATAAATGATTCGGCAGTGAAATATATCACCGGTGATTTGTGTAGCTGTTCCAGATCATCGGTGATATTAAAACTGAAAACATCAAAGCACAAGGAGGTTTTGGTAGATGGGTAGCTTTAAGGAAAATAAAGTAAATGCTATTGAAAAAGGCAGGGAAAAAGGTGACGGTGGCCTTCAGAAAGGTGAACAGCGTTATCAGGAACTCCAGACTGTAAAAAGTCTTATTGATAGCATAAGTCTAGAGGATGATGAAGATGTTGAAATGGCTGAAAGTTTAAACGATTCGTACCTTGAGGCTGGAAAACAGGCACATCAGGAGGAAGTAGAATCAGTTGTAAATGAAGCAAATCAAGATCTCGAAAACAATAAAGGAGAAGTGTCAGCAGAAAAAAGAAATGTAGAAAGCGCTGCTGACAAGGTCCGAGAAATGCAAAGCACAACAGATCTTGCACGAAATGCAGCTGCAAATGTTGAGGGGTCATTGCGTAAAAGTGTAGACGAATACTCCGACATGGAGAAAGAGACAGAGGACACTGAGTCACAATTAGAATCCCATTCTCAGGAGATACTGAATAGAATTGAAAGTTTATTTGGATAAGGGGTGAGTATAATGGCTTATTGGTATTTTGAACTTGACCAAGTTCCGGACTTATCTTTATCAAAATATATGTCTTTGGACGAGGCTGGAGTAGAAGGCGTCCTAAAAAAACATAGTAGCTTTTTAAGACAACTTAATCGAAAAGGTCTGTTATCAAGGGTGTTTTTTCATCTTTTGTACATGTATAATCCCGAATTGCCAAATGGTAAAAAAATGTCTGTAGCTTTGGTTGCAACTGGATTAGAAGATGCACTTTTTCATACAAAAGAATTGATTCAAAATTCATCGATAAGCCCTTATTACAATATTGTTAGCTGCGAATCTGTTAAATTAGTTAAGTTCGAGGAAGAAGACAATAGATTTTATATTCGGGTTAAAAATCACTTGGGTATTGATTCTGGCAGATACGAAATTACTGCAAGCACTACTATTAAAGGGCAATGCTTAGAGGGAAAAAGCATTGTAAACATAGAAGGCAAAGATAAAGAAATAGAAAAATGGAAAGTGTTTCTGAATTCTAATGAAGCGAAAAAAATACGGTATTCTATTCGGGTGAATGACGAAACTCTTTTAGAACTAAGTTCAGAATTGTCTGTAGAAGAAAATGGATTGAAAATTGATAACAGACGGTATGATTTCCTTTCTACGATTGGCAAAAGAGAATTCTTCGTACAGCCATCTGTTATTCTGCCTGATGATAATGACTTAAGGTATTACCGCGTAGCCGCTTGGGAAATGAATGAAGATGCGCGCCTCTTCAGCATGCTGAAACTTATGCAAGGGCTTAAATCTCCAGTGACTTTTCGAGTTGATCTTTATGCATCGGATTACGCAATGCGTTTAAGGGAAGTACTCCCTGTACAGGAATTGAGAAATCGTACAAGCATGAAAGCACTTAAGAGTTCAGCCGGAATAACTGTAAATCGTGATGAAAATGCGGAGGAAACCCTTAAATATTATAACAAGCTGATTGAGTCATATGAGTCTTCTCCCCATTTTAGAGCCAATATTATTGCTATGGCAAATCAAAGAGATGTTGCAGAATTAATAGTTGATGCCGCTGGGGCGGAAGCTCTTGAAGAAGGAAGTTATACGATAAAAACAATGACTTCAAAAGAAGCTGAAACCCGTTTCTCTGTCTACTATGGGTTAGAAAGACCAATTGATATTGCACAAGATGGAGTAATCAATTATCTGCGATTTATGCCTAACCTTTTCACAATTGACGAGATTCTTCCGTTTTTTGTGTTTCCGGCTCTTTTTGACGGTGAAGTTATCGAAATTCCCAAAGAGACAGCGCCATCGTTTGATGAAGATGGTATGAAGATAGCAGTTGACGATAATGGATACGATGTGGTTTTCCCTATTGATTTGTTTAAAAAACATGCCTTTTTAGCTGGTGTTCCAGGTTCCGGAAAGACTACTAGTATGCTCCATCTTACATCAACATTATGGAAAAAATTTAAGATTCCATTTTTGATTTTTGAGCCGGCTAAACAAGAATATCGTGCATTGGCTCGAACGGCTGGCCTTGAAGAGATGCTAATCTTTTCTCCATCATCAGGAACGTTTTTTCCCCTTCATATTAACCCATTTGAGTTCCCTAAAGGTATGTCTCTTTCGGAGCATATCAGAAACTTAATGGCAGTATTTGAAGGTGCGTTTTCTTTAGCACCTCCGGCTCCTTTCATGATTGATTATTCTATCGAAGCTATTTATAGGGACAAAGGTTGGTACCCAGATACAATTAATGATGGGGTGACACTTCCTTATCCAACTATGCAAGAGTTATACGATAAGTTGGAAGTCGAGGTAGAAAAAACTGATTATGAAGGTGAAATCAAAGGTAACTTAAAGAGTATTCTTCAGGTTAGAATAGGAAGTCTGCTCAGGCGAGAGATGGGCGATGTATTCAATGTGGCTAAGTCAAGCGTGGCTCCAGAGGAATGGTTGAAAAAACCTGCTCTTATTGAACTAGAGGCGATGGGGTCTGGTCCTAGTAATTTTCTCTCACTTTTGCTTTCCACCTTAATCAGAGAATCTCTAAAGATAACTCCAAACGCAGATGGAAAAGAGCTTAGACATGTTATTTTCTTTGAGGAAGCACATAATCTAATTGGACCTGTAGCCCAGGAAATAACCGGAGAAGATGCGGATCCTAAAATGGCCGCAACTGCTTATGTTGTAAAAATGCTCGCAGAAGTTCGAGCACTTAAAGAAGGTATCGTAATAGCAGATCAGTTACCAACTGCAATGGCTCCAGAAGTTATTAAAAACACTGGTTTAAAAATTGGACACAGAATAACAGCGGAAGATGACCGAGAACTACTTGGTGGTACGATGTCTGCTACGGGGACACAATTGGAACAGATGGCTACATTTCTCCCTGGCGAAGCACTCATAACTTTTGAGGGATTATTAAGGCCGTTCAAAGCAAAAATGTGCCAATGGGAAAATGGTATGGCATCAACAAAATCACCCTCAAACCAAGAATTGCGGATTCTTTTGTGGAACACCAAAGGTTATAAAAGTGTTCTTTCACGCAGTTCAAGCATTGTATGCGGAAAGTATGAGGGAGAACTAAGAAAGCTTAAAGAGGAAACACAACGTATTTTGGCAGTAAATCAAAAAATAAAAAATGATTTAAAGGATGTATCGAAGTATTGCACTGATAATAATTTGTCTCTCGATGCCGTGCTTTCAGAAGAAGAATCAGATAATCCGTTGGTGCAAAAAGCTCAAGACACTGCTTTGAGAATCCTCAAAAGACGTAATGCATTGATTCCGAAAATAAGCACTTTCTTTGAAGAAATTGAAGAACTTCTGGTAAAAGAAAAAGGTTATTTCATTCAGAACGAAATGTATCGTAAAAGAATTGCAAATATTCTGATAAACACAGCGGATTTAAGAAAAAGGTTCTATGAGAGCATGTCTAAGAGTTTTGATATGTTTGATTATAGATATCAAAGATTTGGAAAAGAGATGGAAAGTTGGAATATAAAGGAAAAGCTATCATCTGCATTCCAAAGTGAAACCGAACAATATAGCTAGTCAAAAAACAATGAACCAAGGTTGAGAAAAATGGGTACAAAATTAGAAAATCTAAGTAGCAAATCAACAGAAATTGTTGATGAGAGAACAGACCTTGGGAATGCTGAAAGAAATAATACCGAAGATATATCTTCAATCAGAAGTGTATTAGAGGGGTATTTAAGAGATGACTCAGATGTTTCCCAGGTTAATAAAATGGCATCTGCGCTGGAAGGTGACAGACTGGAGATACAAGAGCGAAAAGATACGGTTCAAAAGGAAACATCCGAGACTGTAGATGAAGTTGATCAATATGCAGATGCACTTGCAAAAAATCTTGATAAATTAAATCAAATAGATAGCAAATCTGATTTGTCGGCAAAGAGCAGTATAGATCGGTCATCTACTGAAAGAAGATTGGATGAACTGGCCGAAATAAGAAAACTTTTAACCGAGGAAGACGGAGGATTAAGGAAAGCGTCAGATGTTCAACATTCTGAGGGAAGTATGTCTTTCGTAGACTTGGGTAGTGCAATGTTATCGGATTTAAGCTATTCAAGAGCTCAAAACATAAATGAATACGGAGATCAATTGAATAACACTGGCGTCATTGCAGGAATTGTTGCTGATATTATTGCTGCTAAAGGCATTGCGAGTTTTTCAATCCCAAATGCTGAGCCAGCAAAAACTATTGGTGAAAAAATAAAGACTAAGGCGAAAGAATTCTTTTCTTCCGCCTTCTCGAAACAATCGAAGTTTGACAAAACATATACTCGTTTTCATCATTTGCATTCTAATGAAGTCGATGCACAGACTCATGATATCTTGTGTAAAACTGCTTTATCACTGGTTGCAAGTGAATTTTCGGACATTCTATCGGAGAAACAGTTACAAGAGGCTGCAAAAAACATATATTTACTTTCGGATGAAGAAATCGTAAACAAGTATCCTGATGATAGCCCAGAAACGCTGGATAAAAAGCTTCATTCCGGGGGTTTTTATCAGAATGGTGAAGTTGTTGTTCGCAAGGATACTAAGGCACCGTTTTTAAAGTTGATGTCTACTTATGTGCATGAGCTCTTACATATGAGTTCAGATGATAGTGTAACGCCGCATGAAGGTTTCTTGGAATATAGAAATGGTAAAATCCGCAATCGAGGAATTAATGAGGGAGCTACCGAATTATTAGCACTACAGATTCTTGAAAAGAATGGATATGAAATGTTTGCTAGATCATATGGAACTTTAGTAGATATTGCTGAAAAAATGCAAAGTATTATTGGTAAGGATGCTTTTAAGGATTTGTATAAGAAAAAAGGTCTTCAAAGTACTCGAAATAATTATGACTATTGCTTTACTAAAGGTGAATTTGACGTATTGTTGGATGATATTGATAGGGTTCATGATACTTATCCATCTGAAGATAATTCTCTTAAGATGTCAATTATGCAACGTCTCGAAGAATATGAAAAGCGTAAAAATGATAGCGGTTATAGAAATCGTAAGAAATTGGAAGTTAAGGGTGTGACGGCATCAATAAAGCAAAGCGTAAAGAGAACAGGTGTTGACCCAACACTCGGTCAAAGAGTACGAGCAAAGGGGTATGAGAGAGATGATTGACAATAAGGAAATTATAAAAGAAATATGCCTTCGCATTGTTGGCGAAAACGAATTGAAAACGAATCCAAAGATAATAAATCGTATCACTTTTTTCTACGATCAAGTCATTAGCGTATGCTTAGAAGATACACCAGAAATTGTTTTAACATGCATTGATGAAATATGTAACTTTGAAAGAAACTGGTATGACAGTAATGTTCATAACTTATCTCTTTTTGATGATTATTCAGTAGTCAATTGCATATCATTATTTTCGGTGATTTCACGTCAACTTGCACTGGATAAGTTTGATAAAAGTGAATATCCGTATATTAGCGTTTTCTTGGAAAACTTGTTTGATGGATTTTGTGAAGTGATTAGAGAAGGCCACGAGTTTGGAGAAATGTTCTCAGAAGAGATTTCAGAAATAGGAATTAATTTTTCATATGCGTCTGGTCATTCAAACTTAATGAGTCTTACTTTGTATAACAACATGATGCGCCATGATAACAGAGGAGAATAATAGTAATGGATTTTTTTGAACAATTTATGTTTGATGAGTTAGAAGAGCAGTATGCTAAAGATGACTTAACTACGTATGATTACGAGGATATTTATGAGAGATTTACCCATCTGGAACATTTAGAAGAAGTAAAGCCTTACTTATATGCGATGCGTTTCCTGGGAAAAGGAACTAAAGCAGAGCCAGATGCTGTTTTGCGTGAACTTGAAGTTATGGAGTTGTCCTCTGATAGTCAAATTAAAGGACTGTATTTGGATATTAAGCTGGTAATGAAAAAAGGAAATGCTGACGACATTGAGGAGTTAGATAGGTGTGTTAAAGGCGGATATTCGGAAAAATACTTGCGTGCGAATTCATATCTTTCATCTTATTCCTCCAATGATGAGGACGAATGTGACGATGCGTATGATAATGAAAACGAGGACGTAAGTTCATTGATTGCGGATGAAAAAGTGAAATTTAAGAGCATGATATTTGAGGGCTGTGGTTATAGTGGACTATATTTCACATCTGGTGATATAGACTATCTTAACGCAAAAGTATTTATTGAGCCTGTAAAATCGACACGTCGTTTTTCTGTTAGATCTCAGATATATGCTGGTGATGAGCCTTTTTCTAAAGTATTCAGCAATGAATATACACTTAAACCTGGCGATACATGGTTCACAACTCAAGGTTGGGGAAATAAGAACTTTAACTGCTATGGAAATAGAGTATATTGTTGGATTGTAGAATTTGATGGAGATGAGTCTGATACATACAGTCAGGAGTTTCGTTTCTACAATGGAAAAATAAAAAAAGCCGGAGTGAAAGTAAACGATATTAAACTATTTGCCTCTAAAGCCACAGGTGCCTTAGAGTCAGATCGTGATAAGTACTCTACATCATTTGACAGCTCATCTTTAGAATATGTCTATTTTAAGCTATTCGTCGAGGAGTTAAGACAAGAAACAACGGTGCAAATATTTTTGAAGGTAACCTGCTTGGAGGATAACTCTGTGTTCTATGATAAATATATATTGCAACATTTGGAGGCTAATACATATGAGTGTTGGAATGGTATAGGATTTAGCCAAAGAGGAAAATGGAAAACAGGCTTATATAAGTATTCACTTCATGTTGGCATCGGACCAGTTCATGAAGGAACTTTTACAGTCTATTAATAACGCTTGTTTGAGGAGGTGATTATTTGATTTGCCCATATTGTAAAAAAGAAATTGGTGCTACCACTGGTTTTTGCCCTGAATGTGGTCAAAGGCTTGAGCAGTCGGCTCAATCTTCGAAAACAGGAAATTATTGGAACGAGATGAATAAAGCTGATTCACAGAGAAACGACAAGTATAAGAATCTGGTTAGCAAGACCACGAAAGAAAAAAAGGCTCAGACAAATAAGACTATTTTGACAGCAATCTTTGTCGTTGTCATTCTGGCTGTTGCTGTGTTTGGTGGTATGAAATACCATGCTTACTCAGAAAAAATGCTTTCTGATGTACAGTCACAGTTGATTGGTAAAACTCTTACGGCACATGATACGCACATGGAGGGGTTAGGCTGGATAATGAATGAATACTGGCAATTAACCTTTATTGACGGGAAAAACTTGGATTATGCATATATCGAAACGACAGGGCCGAGAGACGAAGACGAGGTGCCTCAATATAAGGGAACCTATAATTATACGGTGTCCCGGTCAATTACAGGAAGTTATAAAATAACTACAAATGGTGTCTCTTATAAGTTAAACGTGAATGAGAACAACGAAGTTCGAGGAATTACTCGAAACTAAAGAATAAGAAAGAAGGTATATGTAATGAGCAGTTATGATGAGTTCGATAATACGATTACTTTATATGATGAAGATGGAAATGAGATAGAGTTCGATATTATTGAGCAAATGTCTTATCAGGGAAAAGAGTATTTTCTTCTTTGGGGCGAAGACGATGAAGAAGAGGATGTATATGTAGTAGTAACTAAAACTAACGGAGAATATGTTGTTGTTACTGATGACGATATCCTCGAACGAATGAACAAGAAATTTAAGAGTGGAATGGCCGAACTGGAAAGCGTAGCCAATGGTGATACATCAGTAGATGATTATATGGAATTATTCAATAAATTCTCGGGTTTGCAGGATGAACTAGGTGATTTACACAGCAAAATTGACGATCAATTGTCAATGAATGATGAAATAATGCTCGATTCCGAGCCAACGGTATCATCTTTTGATTACAATCAATATTTGTTGCATTCTCAGGATTATTCATTTAAGCAGGCATTGCAGGCATATGAAAACACAGATTATGTGCATGCTTTAGAATTGTTCAAAGAAGCTTCTTCCCAAGGAAATGCTTTTGCATACGCGCACATAGGTATTATGTATCATCAAGGCGATGGTTGTGAGAAGAACGAGGAGCTTGCCTTAAGCGCATTCAGAGAGGGTGCAAGAGGAGGATGTCCTTTAGCAGCGTGCTGGCTTGCAGAATTCTATCGTATGGGATATGCCGTAGAGAAAGACAAAGAGTTTGCGTTAAAGCTTCTAGCTAAAAGCATAAATGCCCTTAGAGATATGTGTAAGACTGAAGATACAACAGCCTTGTATTTCCTTGGATTTAACTTAATTCACGGGATTGGCATGGATATAAATGACGCAGAAGGTGTAAACCTCTTGGAAATTGGAGCATATAAGGGAGATGCAGCTTGTACAGTATTATTAGCTGAGTGTTATTTAAACGGTTGGGGTGTTTCGGAAAACAAGGAAAAGGCTTTTGCAATGTTGACCAGCCTGGCGAAACCTAAGAAGAATGGAAGCTATCTGTTGGGTAGATGCTATTACTATGGCTTAGGTACCGAAAAAGATTTCTTTAAAGCCGTTCAATATTTCAAGGATGCGGCAGAGTTAGGCCATGGTACAGCTAAAGATTATTTGGGTGATTGCTATTACAATGGTCAGGGTGTTAGCCAAAACTTTAGCGAAGCCGCAAGATGGTATAAAGATGCAGCAGATATTCATAACATTGGAAACTCTGCCCATAGCTTGGCGTTTATGTATATGAAGGGCGAAGGAGTTCCTGAAGATGAACGAAAGGCTATTGATTATTGGCATATTGCTGCGGATAAAGGAATCACACAGGCACAGCGGATTATTTCGCAGGAGTATCTGACAGGAGAGTACCTTAAGCAGGATAATAATAAAGCGAAAGAGTATATGGAAATGGCTGCTGAAAAGGGAGATCCCGATGCTCAGTTTAAGCTGGGACAATATTATGTGAGTGGACTGGGCTTTGATGACGACCATAAATGCTTTGAATGGTTTATGAAAGCAGCTGAACAGGGACTAGTTGAAGCTGAATACGTGGTTGGCGGCTGTTATGAGAATGAGGTGGGAGTAAAACAGAATCATTCTCAAGCCAACACTTGGTATCAGAAAGCGGTTAAAGATGGACATAAAAGGGCGGCATATGAGTTGGGAATCAATTATCTTGAAGGTCGTGGAATTGGTAAAGATGTTGAGGCGGGCATCATGTTGTTAGAAATTGCTTCAAATGGTGGAATTCGTGAGGCGTGCCGTGAACTTGCAGCTAGATATCACTATGGTATTCCAAATTATAAGGGGCAGATTCTCTATAAAAATCCGTCCGAGGCACAGAAGCTTGCAACTATCGCAGTTGAAGATGAGTCCGATGGTGAGGCTCAGTGTATCCTTGCCAAAATAATAGATGAGGATTTCGGTAATTCCCAGGCGGCTGTTGAGTGGTATCGTAGGGCTGTATCAAACGGGAATAAGGAAGCGATGCTTGGACTTAGCCGGATTTATGTAAATACTCAAACAAATTGTCAGGACGCAGTTCATATGCTTTCTAATTTGATTAATGGTAAAAATGGCGAAGCACAGTATCTTTATGCACAGTGTCTTGAAAATGGCTATGGTTGTTCGAAAGATAAACGAGAAGCGAAGAAATACTATCAGCTTGCTCAGAGTAATGGTTATGTAGGAGCGAAACCTAAGAAGAGATTTGGATTCTTCTAAGTCCGAATAAAATTTGATCCTCTTAATTCTTTGTGTTGTAGAAGAATTAAGGGAATCACAGAATGGAGAAAGACGGATTGGGAAAGATAAGAAGATTTATTGAATCACTAGAAGAACAGTTCAGGAGGATGATAAAAATATGAAATGCCCTTATTGTGGAAAAGACATATCGGATAATTCCGTTTACTGCACTGAGTGTGGACAAGCTTTGACAAACCATCAACAGTCAGACAATGTTGAACAGTATTGGGATAAAGTTCAGAAAGAGAACGAAAAGGCTGAAACAAAGCGAAAAGAAGAAATTAAAAAGAACGAAGACGAAAAAAAAGCTAAACGCGGCATATTGTTTGGTGTGCTTGCAGGTTGCATTGCTATTGCAGTAATCGTAATTTACGCCATGGTAATCGCTCCTGCAAATAAATACGATAAAGCAATCGTACTATATGATGATTCAAACTATGAAGAAGCGAGACAGTTATTTGCTGAATTGGGCGATTATAATGATTCTGCGCAATGGATTGATAATTGTGACCTGAGACTAAAGGAAATTGCATATAATATGGCTGTAACAGAATTTGAGGAGGGGGATTATTCTGCTGCCCTCAATGATTTTAGACTTCTGGAAGATTTTCAAGACAGTGAACACTATGTCGGAGAGTGTGAACTAATATTTGCTCAGTCTGCAAATGTAGGAGATTCAGTGACGTTTGGACATTACGGAGAAGACAAGTCTCCGATAGAATGGATAGTGTTGGAAAGAAATGACTCTGATATTCTTTTGATTTCAGCTTATTATGTTACATCAAAGGTTGCAAATGGAGATCAAAGTCTAGAATACTCTGACGACAGAGATGGACATGATTATCACTGTTGGAGTCAAAGTACCCTGAGAAGATGGCTCAATAACGATTTTATAAGTGAAAGTTTCTCTGATGGACAAATCCAGGCATTATTAACCAATGATATAGTTACTGATGAATATAGTGTTGACGACTATAAGGGTGGGAATGAGGAGGAAATATCTGTCACGACCGAGGATAGAGTATATATTCCTAGCAAGTATGATGTGGAGCGATATAACCTTAAGCCAGTTCCAAGCATGAGATATCCAGATAGTTCACCTATGGAAGGGTGGCTACGTGATCGAGGTCACGGAATAGCTTTCCAGTCCACATTGGACGAGAATGGTGACTATGGAAGCGAGTGGCATTTTTATTCCTCTTATGGAATTAGACCCATTATTCGATTGAAATTGAATTATTCAGAAATCGTAGAACAGTCAGAAGAATAACAACAAGACACCTATGATGTAGAACAAGAGATAAATGTGTCAATTCCGAAGGATGCGTTTGTTTTTGGCTCACATAGCTACGTAGTGTTTTCAAATTGTTCTTCGTGGGAGAAAGCAAGAGATTATTGTGAATCATTAGGTGGACATCTGGCTACTATTGAATCAGCAGAAGAAAATTCAGCTATGTTTAACTATGTTCGTTCTCAATTTGGTGGAAACGCACATTTTGGACTTATCGACAATGAAAATGAAGGAGAATGGCGATTGGTAACTGGCGAAAGGGTAACATATATAAATTGGCATTCAGGGGAACCAAACGGTGAGAGTTCAAGAGAAGATTATGGTATGTTCTATTATAAATTTGATGATGGAACGTGGAATGACGGCGATTTCAATGGTTGACCTCCAACATACATTTCACACCCCAAAAACTACATTTCGCGCCAAAAGTATAGATTGTAGACACTATATGTTGTATAATTGGTACTAGAAGTACAAGTATATGTGATTTGAAACAGATTACGAAGCACAGATACGATGTAGGTACTAAGGTATGGAGAACACATTTATGATTATAAAAAAGAAGAACATCCGTACAATTGTGATAACCT
>OIZE01000760.1_pt1 | contig 23674 bp, 13 predicted proteins | sample 1588421 | NCBI WGS metagenome assembly OIZE01 (sample SAMN03283251) | human gut metagenome | biome: human-associated habitat; material: feces | host: Homo sapiens | place: USA | collected 2013 | reverse complement strand
GTGGCGCTGCTGGCGGTCATCGGCGTGCTGATGATGCTGGAGCCCCACCTGTCGGGCACCGTTCTGATCTTCGCCACCGGCGCGGTGCTGATGATCGTGGGCGGCATACAGGGCTGGCTGGTGGCGGTGGGCGTCGGCGGCGTCAGCGCGCTGGGCTTTCTGTTCATCAAGCTGGCGGAGGCCGGCGTCATCCGATACGGCGCGGCGCGTATCGAGATGTGGCACAACCCGTGGGAGGACTATTACGGCGACGGCTACCAGCTGGCGCAGAGCTTGATCACCATTGGCTCCGGCGGCCTTTTGGGCGTGGGACTGGGCCGGGGACGGCAGAAGTTCCTGTACCTGCCGGAGCAGTACAACGACTTCATCTTTTCCGTGATCTGCGAGGAGCTGGGGCTGATCGGCGCGTGTGTTATCATGCTGATCTTCTCCATGCTGATCCTGCGGGGCTTCTGGATCGCCCTCCATGCCCGGGACCGGTTCGGCGCGCTGCTGGTGGTGGGCGTGATGACCCATCTGGCCTTGCAGACATTTCTGAACATCGCCGTGGTGTCGGGCTTCGTGCCCACCACGGGCATCTCCCTCCCCTTCTTCAGCTACGGCGGCACGGCGCTGTGTTTGCAGCTGGTGGAGATGGGCATCGTGCTGAGCGTATCGCGACAGATACCGGCGGCACGGGCGGGATAAAAGCACAGGATTTGACAACATTCCGTATTTTATTGCAGGAAAACTACTATTCGTATCAAAATATAGAGGTCGGACCGCCGCGGCGGTTCCAGGGAGCAGCAGAATGAGAGTGATATTTACCTGCGGCGGCACCGCGGGGCACGTGAACCCGGCCCTTGCGCTGGCGGGGTATATGAAGGAGAAGGCCCCGGAGACGGCCGTGCTGTTCGTGGGCACGCCCACGGGCATGGAGCGCGAGCTGGTGGCCAAGGCGGGGTACGACTACGCCGCGGTGGAGGTCAGCAGCTTCCAGCGGAAGCTGAATGCGGCGGGCATACGCCACAACCTGCACACGGTGCGGGTGCTGGCGTCCTCCGGACGGCAGGCGCGGGCCATCCTGCGGGATTTCAAGCCCGACCTGGTGGTGGGCACCGGCGGCTACGCCAGCTATCCCATGGTGAAGGCGGCGGCCAGGGCGGGCATCCCCACGGCGGTGCATGAGAGCAACATGGTGCCCGGCCTGACCACGAAGATGCTGGAGAATTACGCCGATGTCATCATGGTGGGCTTTGAGGACTGCCGGCAGCACTACAAGCACCCGGAGCGCATCGCCGTCACCGGGACGCCGGTGCGGGGGGATTTCTTCCGGCTGAGCCGGGAGGAAGCTCGGAAAAAGCTGGGCTTTGACGACGAGGCACCCCTTGTGGTATCCTTTTGGGGAAGCCTGGGCGCCAGCCACATGAACGAGTGCATGGTGGACTTCTTCCGCCGGGAGGACGCAGAGGGCTATCCCTTCCGCCACATCCACGCGGTGGGCAAGGGCGGCTGGGAGGCCATGGAGCAGAAGCTGCGGGAGCTGGGCCTGCCCAAGTCCGACCGGTTGGACGTGCGGCAGTACATCTATGACATGGACGTGGTGATGGCGGCGGCGGACGTGGTGCTGTGCCGCGCCGGGGCCTCCACCATCAGTGAGCTGACGGCGCTGGGCAAGCCCACGGTGATGGTGCCGTCACCCTACGTCACCAACAACCATCAGGAGAAGAACGCGCGGCTGCTGGAAAAGCACGGCGGCGCGGTGGTCATCACGGAGCCGGAGAGCACCGGCGGCGGGCTGTACGACGCCGTGGAGGCCATCCTCTCCGATAACGAAAAACGCATTTCCATGGCGCGAGCCATGAAGGAGCTGGGTATCCCCGACGCCACGGCGCGTATCTACGACACGGTCATGGCGCTGGTGCGGAAGTAAGGGAGTCACCCCTCTCCCCTGTCCGTTCATACAATGGCATAGCTGTTGGATGGACGGGAAAGGGAGGGCACATGAGGTATATCACCATAGAGGGCGGCACGCCGCTGCGGGGCGAGGTGGCGGTGCAGGGCGCGAAAAACAGCGTACTGCCCATTCTGGCCGCCACGCTGCTCAGCGGAGACGTATGCCGCATTGAGGGCTGTCCGCACCTGAGCGATGTGGACTCGGCGGCGGATATCCTGCGGTACTTAGGCTGCGCCGTGCAGTGGGACGGAGACGACCTGCTGGTGGACAGCACCACGCTGACGCGGTGCGACATACCCCAGACGCTGATGCGGCGGATGCGGTCGTCTGTGATCTTTCTGGGGGCGATACTGGCGCGGTGCGGCTGGGCGGAGCTGAGCTATCCCGGCGGGTGCGAGCTGGGGCCGCGGCCCATCGACCTGCACCTGGCGGCCCTGCGGGCGCTGGGGGCGGATATCGACGACGCAGGCGGGACCCTGCGGTGCCGGGCGCGGAAGCTGACCGGCTGCCAGATCGTGCTGGCCACGCCCAGCGTTGGCGCCACGGAGAACGCCATGCTGGCGGCCTGCGGCGCGGAGGGCGAGACGGTGATCTGCAATGCGGCACGGGAACCGGAGATCGCGGACTTACAGGCCTTTTTGTGCGCCATGGGCGCGGAGGTGCGGGGTGCCGGCGGCTCGGTCATCACGGTGTCGCCGAAGCGCCCGCTGCACGGGTGCGTGCACCGGGTGATACCGGACCGGATCGTAGCGGCCACCTATCTGTGCGCGGCGGCAGCCGCCGGCGGAGAGGTCACGCTGCGGAACGCGGAGCACCGGCACCTGGCGGCGGTGACCACGGTATTGGACCAGGCGGGCTGCGGCGTCCGCTGCGGCGAGGGGTACATACAGTTGGTGCGGACAGGGCCGCTGCGGGCCGTGCCGCCGGTGCGGACGGCGCCGTATCCGGGGTTCCCCACCGACTGCCAGGCCATACTGATGGCGGCGCTGCTGCGGGCGCAGGGGACCACGGTATTTGTGGAAAATATTTTTCAGAGCCGGTACCGGCACGTGCCGGAGCTGGCACGCATGGGTGCGGACATCCGGACCGAGGGGCGGGTGGCAGTGGTATGCGGCACGGAACGGCTGCACGGCACGGAGGTAGTGGCCACTGACCTGCGGGGCGGCGCAGCGCTGGCGGTAGCCGGGCTGGCCGCCGAGGGCGTGACCACGGTGCAGGGCATCGGCCACATCCAGCGGGGTTACGCGGACCTGGCCGGGGACCTGCGGGCGCTGGGCGCCCGGATCACAGAGCAATAGACGAGACAGCAGAAACAGCGGAGGAGCACGGACGATGGCAAGGCGCAGACGGTACAACCATAAGCGGCGGAGAGGAAGCCTGAGCTTCCTCTACAAGCTGCTGGCTTTTGTGCTGATCTGCACCGCCATCTCTCTGGCTCTGACGCTGTTTTTCCGTATACGCAGCATCGAGGTCAGCGGCAATGACCGCTATACCCGGCAGGAGATCATCGACGCGGCGGGCGTCAGCGAGGGGGACAATATGTTCCTGATGAACAAGTACAGCGCGGCGGAGCGCATACGCAAGGCGCTGCCCTATATCGAGACGGTGCAGTTCCGGCGGTCGCTGCCGGACGGGCTGTCCATCATCGTAACGGAGTGCGCGGACCCGGCGGCCATCGTGCAGGACGGGAAGGCGTACCTGCTGTGCGACACGGGGAACATCGTGGACGAGGTAACGCCCGCTGCCGCGAAGCAGCGGATGCAGGTAAAGGGCCTGACGCTGACAGACCCGGCGGTGGGTCAGCCGGCAAAGGCGGCGGAGGGACAGGAGCTGACACTGGAGCAGCTGCTGACGCTCATGCAGGCGCTGGACCAGCGCGGCATGACGGCGGACGTATCGCTGCTGGATATGAGCGACCCGGCACAGCTGACGCTGCGGTATCTGGGACGGTTCGACGTGCAGCTGCCCCGGGAGGCCGACTACGGCTACAAGCTGGACTATCTGATGGCCGTGGTGGAGAAGCTGGAGGTCAACGAAAAGGGCGTTATCAATATGATGCAGGAGGGGAAGGCACGGTTCATTCCGGAGTGATGCCGCGCGTACCGCACCGCATCGGGGGCGCTGCGTAGGTGCTTCATGCTCCCGGCACAAAACTTTTTCGGTAAATTAAGTGCTTACACTTGACGCTTGCGCCAATTCGTAATACAATACAAGATATAGCATTTACCAGGAGATAATCCGTCATTTTCATACAAATTATGGCAGGAGGAGCAGACATGGCTTTTGGATTGGAAACCGGCCCGGAGAACGTTGTCAGCATCAAGGTCGTGGGCGTAGGCGGCGGCGGAAACAACGTGGTCAACCGCATGGTACGCGGCGGCGCGCAGGGCGTGGATTTTGTGGCCGTGAATACGGACAAGCAGGCGCTGAATGCCTCCAGCGCTACCTATAAAATTCAGATCGGCGAGAAGCTGACCGGCGGTAAGGGTGCGGGTTCCAACCCGGATGTGGGCCGCAAGGCCGCGGAGGAGAGCCGCAACCAGATGGCCAAGGCGCTGGAAAACACCGACATGGTGTTCATCACCGCCGGCATGGGCGGCGGCACCGGCACCGGCGCGGCACCCGTGGTGGCTGAGATCGCCCGGGAGGCAGGCATTCTGACCGTGGGCGTGGTGACAAAGCCCTTCGGCTTCGAGGGACGCCGCCGCATGACCCAGGCGGAACAGGGCATTGAGGAGCTGCGGAGCAAGGTGGACTCGCTGGTCATCATCCCCAACGAGCGCCTGAAATACGCCACCGACCAGAAGATCACCTTTGCCAACGCCTTTGAGATTGCGGACGACGTGCTGCGTCAGGCGGTGCAGTCCATCTCCGACCTGATCCGCGACACCGGGTTCATCAACTTGGACTTCGCGGACGTGACCGCCATTATGAAGGACGCAGGTCTGGCCCACATGGGCGTGGGCCGCGCGGCCGGCAAGGGCAAGGCCGAGGAGGCCGCCAAGATGGCCATTTCCTCCCCCCTGCTGGAGACCTCTATCAACGGCGCGCGGGGCGTGCTGATCAACGTCACCGGCTCCATGGACATCGGTCTGGAGGAAGTGGAGCAGGCCGCCACGCTGGTGCAGCAGGCGGTGCATCCCGACGCGCTGACTATCTTCGGCGCCGCCTTCGACGAGACGCTGGACGATGAGATCCGCGTGACCGTCATCGCCACGGGCTTTGACGAGGCGCAGCAGGCCGCCAATGCCGCTGCTGTGACCCAGCCCGCACAGGCCGCCGCCAACGGCGAACCCCAGCCGCTGGACGAGGTGAAGGGCGAGCAGGGTCAGGACGAGATGGACAAGTCCTTCGACGAGATCCTGCGGATATTCAATAAGGATAAGTTCTGAGATATAAAAGCAGCCGCACACCGGGGTGTGCGGCTGTCCATCTTGTCAAAGAAGTCCGAACGAAATATATGTGGCAATCTAGATAGCGAGTGCGAATCCCTCCTTCGTTATTATGATCCTGAGATGGGTCGGTGGATCAGTTCTGAACCCAATATTGATAGCGGGGAGTTCGATGAAGGCTTTGAAATTCTTAATTCTAACTTAGCAAATGCTGCAAATGGTTCAAACCAAATACATACTACGATCAATGGCGTAAAAACCACAATAAGGTTTTATGTATCAAATGGTGAGGTTCAAAGTATTAATGCAATGACTGGTTGGGCGACACGAATAATAGGGAAATTGTTATAGTCAGGTGACGCAAATGAATGTTGATATCTTAGGTTTAGAGAAAAAATTGAAGGAAAATAGCCAGAATTCGACGGAGAAACTTATTCAATATATCTTATTTGAAATCCAGAGCCCCATTGAAGATTACTTTTTGGCTATTGATCTTCTAACGGAGAACTACTCTAAGAGCAGAGACGTACGTCTGGCGATTTTAGGGGCATATCTTTCATCGACATGGCTTAATTTTAAGGAAAATAGTTTTTTGAAATTGTTAGATGAACATCTAACGAAAACTGAAAATCAGAATAGAGCCATCATATTTTATTTGCACGCCTATGATATTTACATTAAATGTGATGGAAAATATCCTCGAAAATATTCTGATTATTTGCAAAAATCTATATTCTATTCAAACCGTTTTGTCTACAATTACGTTCGCCTTTCCGAAGTCGCGAATAGGAGGGAAGCTCGTGCATTATTAGATCAGGCAATCTCTAACGTAGAAACGGTTTGGAATGAAGAACAGCTAAAAAAAGCACCAACAGATATCTCCCTGAAATATGATAAGTTTGTTGATGAATTTATATTAGGCGTTGATATCAGTATATTTGAATATAAGGATCTGATTGCCAAAAGAGAATCACTTTAGATTCATAGAAATTTTTAGACCAACAAAGATCGCCAGAAATGTCCTGACAAGTGCCGTGGTATCACAACGGCGATGCTGGCCGGTGGATAACACTTTGTTTGTGGCACTGCCAAAGCCGCTATAAGCTACGGCACTGGGACAGCAGTTGGAAAATTGACAAAAAGCACAACAAAAATTGAAAAAGTAGGAAAAATAGGCAACGCTGGATACCCGGGAATAAAATATTCATATAATAAAGGACGAGGCAGAGCCGTTCGATCTGTTGAATTACATTCAAACCATAACAATCACGAGATTCATTTGCAAGGTAACAAATGGAATCCCAAAACCAGTACTCGTTCGGGAGTGTCTTTCAGAAAGACAATATGGAGGTAATTCATGTATCACTATTATTGCGAAATGGATGAATCCATATTAGCAGATATTCAACGGTATGAGGATCAGCAATTGGCAAAATTCCAAAGGGAATTCGGCCCCCTATGTTTAAGTGCATCTAACTCACATGGTTGGAATTACACCGTCAGTATACATCGTTGGTTCGACATAACAGATAAACTGCGAAGCAGCCCATTCGATGGATATACTGCAACGTTACAAGTCGATTTTGCGGATTCTAACGGTAATTTAATTGAGATCGATGAAACTATATGCTCATTTTTCGAGAACATAACATTTATTTCCTTCATACCTCTTCTGCGGAAATATAGGGTTTTCCAAAACGAGATATTAAGGGATATACGAAAAGAAATCGAGCGTTTTGTTCAAAGTCTCGATGGCTTCCAATACTATCTTTAATACCGGCAAGTACAGCTTATTTGCAACAAGACGGCCATACGGCCGTCTTGTTTTATATTGTCGATTCGATGCCCACCCACACCTCTTTGTCTACGCCATAGAACACCAGCCACATATTGTCGTGGGGCGCATACGACAGGTCATACGTGCATATGAACACATTGTCGTCAGTGTCTGAAACGACAACATCCTCGGGATAGCACCAGTTTTCAAAGCCGTCATCGTCCACCCAGATAAGGTCGGGGAAGGTCTGGTATGTATCGCCCTCTACGACATAGACGGTGAGGACATCCCCCTCCCAGTCCGCTTTGAGACTCGCCACGGCGAAGGCAGAGTCCTCCAAATAGAAGGTCGCGCCCAGCTCCGCATACTCCCGCACCGTGGACTCGATCTCCTCGGCGGGTGCTACCTGCCCCCAACCGTAGTCGGGCGTCGGCTCATTGCGGTCAAAGATGTCACCGGACACGCCGCGCAGCGTGTTGATGAGCACGATGACAATGGACACGGCGATCACGGCGCCTATCACGCCGGAGGCGGCATTCTTCTTCGGTACGTGCCACTGGATATGGGGCCGGGGACGGCGGGTCTGGTTTTCATAGCAAACCTTCTCTTCGTGGCACTCCTTCTGCTCGTAGCAGACCTTCTCCTGTTCGGCGTAGTGGACGTCGCCGCCGGCGTCCACCCACTCCCGGCGGGGCGGGCGGTTATAGGCGCCGCACTTGGGGCAGAAGCCCTCACGGGAATCATAGGTCTTGCCGCAGGCCTTGCAGCGGATGGCAGGCATAGGCGGTCCTCCCTTCTGTGTGTTTGGATCTATTATACAGCAGATCGGGCAGATTGTCTATCAGCCTTGGGTTGCGGCGAAAAAAAAGGTGGGAAACCTGAAGTTGCACCGCGCGGACGCGCCCACCCCGTCGGGATGGGCGCGTCTGCTTATTCCACTAGGCCGTATTTGATCTTGATGCGGTCCAGCTTCTCCAGCATGGGCTCCGCCAGCACCAGCAGGAAGAAAACTGTGGCCGCGGCGTGGACGCAGTCCATGGGAAAGCCGGTGACATAGTAGGCGGCGATGACCTTCCACTCCAGCGTGCGGGCATAGAGCAGGGCGGAGACGGGGTTCATGATGCCGCCGTAGATGAGCACGGCGGAGATTGCACCGAACACGCACAGGGCGGCGCGGCTGCGGCGCAGCCAGCCCCGGCGGAACAACACCCCCGCCAGGAAGCCGATGATACCCATGGCGAACATCTGGAAGGGCGTCCAGGGGCCCTGGGAGAACAGAACGTTGCTGGCCAGCATGGTCATGGCGCCCACCAGGAAGCCGGTCTCGCCGCCCAGGGCCACGCCGGAGATGATGGTCAGAGCCAGGACGGGCTTGAACTGGGGCAGCATGAAGAAGGCGGCGCGGCCCGCCACGCCCAGGGCGCAGAGGGAGGCCACCAGCACCAGCTCACGGGCCTGCGGCTTCCGTCCCTCGAACCCCAGGAAGAAGGGCACCATGCATTCCAGCAGCACGGCGAAGGCGATGGGGTAGTAGGCAGTGTTGCCCAGGTAGAAAAAGCCCAGATACAGCGTGGCGGGGATGCACAGCAATATCAGCACCGCCGCCAGACGGGTACGGTGGGAGAGCTTTCGCTTCTGCACCGGGGTCTGGAGCAGCGTCAGGGGCTTGGAGCGCCGACCGATGGCGGCGATGCAGCCGAAGAGCAGGGCGATGAACAGGCCGTAAAGGCCCAGGGCCTGCCAGCCGGCCTGGGAGAGCGTGCCGCCGCCCACCAGGGCGGTGAGGTCGGTGTGTTTGGCCGCCAGCCAGAAGATCGCCAGCGCACCCGCACCGCATACGGCGGCGATGGTCCTGCGCCACCAGGGGAGCTTTTTCGGCTTCCAGGCGGTGGACTCCTCTGCCACCGGAGGCAGGGGCTGCCAGGCGGCAGGCACCTCCGGCTGGGGCGGGACGGTCCCGCCGATGACCGCGATCACGTCCTCCGGCGTGACGGCACGGGGGCAGAAGTCCCGGGCCATACGGTTAGCGGAGGTGGTATAGAAGCTGTTGCCGGAGAAGAAGTCACGGGGTGTGCCCTCCGCGACGATGCTGCCGTCGAAAAACAGGGCGCAGCGGTGGGCATACCGGGCGCAGAAGGCCACGTCGTGGCTGACCATCACCACTGTCGTGCCGGCGGCGGTCAGCGTGGAAAGAATAGCGGCAAAGGACTGCTTGAAGGCGGCGTCCAGGCCCTTGGTAGGCTCGTCCAGCAGCAGGATATCCGGCTGGTGCAGCAGCACCTTACCCAGGGCGGCCCGCTGCTGCTCGCCGCCGGAGAGGTCATAGGGATGACGGTCCAGCAGCTCGGTCAGGCGGCAAAGGGCCGTCACCTGCTCCACCCGGCGGTCACGCTGGTCTTTGGGGAGGTCCGTGCCGTCAAAGGATTCGTACAGGTCCTGACGGACCGTGTTTTTCACGAACAGAGCCTGCGGGTCCTGGGGCAGAACGCCGATGCGGCCCATGTGGGTCACGGTGCCCCGCTGGGGCGTCAGCGCGCCGGACAGCAGGCCCAGCGTGGTGGACTTGCCCGCGCCGTTGCCGCCCAGCAGGGCCAGCAGCTCACCCCGGCGGGCCTGAAGGTCCAGACCGCGGACCACGTCCGGCTGGTCCGGCTCATAGCGGAACCAGAGACCCGCGCCGGCAAGGGCGGTATCCCCGGCGGGATACACCGGCTCCGGCGGCAGCGGGCACAGGGGGTGTTCATCGCACCAGCCGGACAGGAAATCGCGGCCCTCGCGGACGGTGATGGGGCAGGGCGCGTCGCTGTCCACTCCGGCCCAGATACGGACGGCGGCGGGCATGGCCAGGAACATATCGTGGCCGCGGCCCCGCAGGGAACGGCACACCGCCTCCGGCGCGCCGGCACAGAGGAGATGGCCGCCGTCCAGCACGGCGGCGTGGGTGGCCAGGGGCAACGCCTCCTCGAGACGGTGCTCCGTCAGGAGGACGGTGATGCCCAGCTCGCGGTTCAGGCGGCCCACAGTCTGCAAAAAGTCGGCAGCGGCAATGGGGTCCAGCTGGCTGGTGGGCTCATCCAAAATCAGCAGCCGGGGCTGGAGCACCATGACCGAGGCCAGGGCCAGCAGCTGCTTCTGGCCGCCGGAGAGCTCATCCACTTTCCTATGGAACCAGTCCTGGATACCGAAGAAGGAGGCCATCTCCGCCACGCGGCGACGGATGGAGGGCGTGTCGCAGCCAAGGCTCTCCAGTCCGAAGGCCAGCTCATGCCAGACCTTGTCGGTGACGGTCTGCTCCTCCGGGGACTGAAGGACGAAGCCGATATCGGCGGCCTGCCGATGGGGCGGCAGGTCATCCAGCGGCTGACCGTCGAAGAGGATACGGCCCTCGGCCGCACCGTGGGGGCGCAGGGCGGGCTTCAGCTGGCGGAGAAGCGTGGTCTTGCCGCAGCCGGAGGCGCCACAGAGGACCCAGAACTCGCCCTGACGGACCGTGAGGGACACATCCGCCAGCGCGGGGCAGGGCTGCTGGGGATAGGTGAAGCCAAAATGCTCCAAACGCAGCAGTTCAGGCACGGGGCGTCCCTCCTTTCCGGACGAGATAGCGGCGCCGGGACAGGGCGTCCAGCAGCACCGGCGTAAAGCAGAGCAGGCCGTAAACGGCGAAAAAGCTGACCGTCAGCGGTGTGACGGGGCCGCTGAGCAGCATGGGGTAATACTGAAAGCGCAAGCCGCCGGCCAGACCGCCGCCCAGCAGATACAGGCCGCAGAAGGCCAGCCAGAGGGCGACGGCACCGTCACGCCGGTCAAAGCGGTAGAGGGAGAAGGAGGTCCTCCCCGGCAGGCCATAGCCCCGGCAGCGCATACTATCGGCGGTGATGAGCCCGCTTTCCAGGCTCCAGGTGACAACGATGGAGAACACACGAAGGGCGCTTCTGACGCGCCGGACCGGGGCGCCGGTCTGGGTATCACGGCCCAGATGCCGCTGGGCCTGCGCCACGGCACGGAGCCGCCGGACAAAGCGGGGCACAAAGCGGAGGATCATGCTCAGCAGCAGGGACAGCGCCGGGATGACGCGGCCAAAGAGGTACACCACCTTGTCCGAGGTGATGACATCGGTGACGCAGACGAACCACAGCGCCACGGCGCTGAGCATGGCGCCGGCGGCCAGACCGTAGAGCAGGCTCTCCAGCGTCAGGGGATTACCGGAGGGCAGGTAGGCCAGAATGGTGACGCCCTGGTGGACAAAGGCGGGGTTCACCGCCGCCGCCAGAAGGGCCATAGGCAGCAGCCACAGCAGGTGGCGGCGCAGGCCCTTGCCGCCCAGCAGACGGGCAACATACCACCCGCCGCCCAGCGTCGACAGAACCATGCACACCGGGTGCATCAGCAGCATCGCGCAGGCGATGACCAGGGCGAAATAGGCAAAGCTCACCGCCGGATGGCAAGTGCGCAGCGTATCGTCCATGGGATCACCTCCTGCATACATGATGTCTTAACCTTTTGATTATACCCTGCCGCCAGGGGATACGTCAATCCTGCGTGCGGAAAAAGGGCGGCAAAAGCCGCCCTTTTGTCAGCCCATGTAGGTATTGCCCACGTCTGCACCCATATTACAGGTGTAGAGCCACTGGATGTTCTCGCCGCCGGAGAGCGTATAGCTGTCCGCGCCATAGTTGGGGAAAGTTCCCCCCACACAGTACATCCAGCCGGAGCTCCTGCCCACATTTTTTTCGAACAGGCCGTTGATGCCCCTGACATAGCTGCCGCTGGAACTCACCGGGATACCCGCGTCACCGCAGGCCCGCTTCAGTACGGACATGACAGACTCACCCTCGGTGATGGTCACCGTGGCGGACAGGATCACGCCGTCGGCGGGGATAAGGCCCTTCACGCCGTCGGAGCACTTGTCCATATTATCAAGCACCGTGGCACAGGAAATGTACAGCGATACGGACGCCGCCGGCGCAGGGTCAGGTGCAGGCGCAGGGTCCGGGTCCGGCGCAGAAGGCTGCTCCTGTTCCTGCTGTTTCTTCTCTTCTTCCAGCCGCTTCTGCTCCTCCAGGCGCTTGGCTTCCTCCTGCTTTTTGGCGTCCTCCTCGGTCTTTTTGGCTTCACCAGCCGGCTTCTGCTCGTCAGACTTCTTGTCGTCCGCGGTCTTATCCTTAGTCTTTGCCGCGTCCTGCTTGCCGTCAGCCTTGGTGGTGCCCGTTTCAGCTGTGTCGTTCTTCCTGGTGTCCGCGGTCTGCTCCTGCTTTGCCGTGGGAATGTTGCCGGGGGCGTACGATACGGTCTTTTTTCCGCAGGCGGCGCAGGTCAGCAGCAGGGACAGCGCCAGCGCCAACAGCCAAAATCGGTGGTTTTTCTTCATATCTCTCATTCCTCATAAAAGCGCCATACGCAGAGGCGCTTTCGCGCCCCTGCGTCGGCTGTTCTGTTGTTACTTGGAAACGCGCTTCTTCCGGGTCAGCACCACAACGGCTGCCGCCGCCAGGACCGCGCTGCCCAGCCACAGCACCATCTGACTGTCGTCCGCCGTGTTGGCGGAGTCGGTCTTGCCGCTGTCGGCCGTACCGCTTCCGCCGTAGTAGTACCCGGAGGACACCGTCTCATAGGAGACGATAGCGAACGCGGAGGCCTTGTCCGTCTGGAAGGTCAGGACATAATTGCCCTTGGTGCCGCCCAGCGTAGCGGACAGCTCGGCAGTGGTCACATTGCCGCTGCTATCCGTGTGGCTGCGCACCACGCAGACGTGCTTGCCCTGAAGGGCCGCGTACAGCTCGTCGGTGATGGGGATGGTCACGGTGACGCTGTGGGGCAGCTCGATAAGCTGCGCCACGGTCTTGATCTCGTTCCCTTCCGTCTTGACCAGCGCCACAGTCACGTCTACGACCTTCTCCAACTGCGCGTTCTTGCGGGATTTGTCGCCGCGCAGGGCGTCCAGCTTCTCGGCCAGCTTGTTCAGTTCCTTCTTAACCTCGTCACCGGCCGTCTTGGCCGCCTCGGTCAGGGCGCTCTTGCCGCCGTCGGCGGCCTTCTGCTCGTTGGTGAGCTGGAGCGTATCCGTCACGGTCACGGTGATTGCACCGTCGCTCACTGCTGCCTTGATGTCCGCCAGCACCTCCCCGGTGATGGTATCATCGGCCTTGATGACCAAGCCGTCGCCCGCGGCGGTCTTGTTGTCTTTGCTGTCCACCTTGATGTCATCGCCTTTGACGTTGGCCATCGGGTTCTTGACGCCGCAGACGGTGCAGACGCCGTTGACGTAGGTGTGCTTGCCGGTGGCGAGAATGGTCGCGCCAGCTGTGATGACAATGCCGCAGCGCTTGCAGTAGGTATCCGCCTCATGGCCGGAGGCGTAGCAGGTGGCCGCCACCGCCGCACGGGTGGCCTCATCGTGGCCCAGGGCCGCGATGACCCAGCTGTCCTTGGCGATCTCGGTCTTGCCCGCCGCATCGCTGAAGAACTTGTGGCAGCGAGAGCAGGTCCAATAGGCACTGTTGCCTGCCTCGGTGCAGGTAGCAGCCTTGCCCGCCGTGGCAGTCATACTGTGCCCCAGAGACGGGACGATCATCGTCTCCTCCGTGCTGCAAACGCTGCACTTACGGGTGCTGATACCGCTTTCGGTGCAGGTGGCCGCCTTGGTCACCGTCCACACGCCGAAATTGTGGCCCGTCGCGGGAACAGACTTTTCCTCCACGGCGCCGCAAATGGAGCAGATCCGGCGGCTGACGCCGTCCTTGGTGCAGGTGGCGGCCACGGTCACTTGCCACTCGCCGAAGCGATGGGCGCAGGCGGCGTCGGTCATATCGTAGAGGGCGTTGGCCTTCTCAGTAAAGCGCGCATAGGCGGCCATGGCGCAAAGCGCCTGCTCCGTGGCCATCTCGTTGACGGCCTTGTCTGCGAACTGATGCTTAAAGCCGCCGTTCTCCGCCACGCGGTACTGCAGGAGGTTCCCCAGCACGCTCAGGGTCTTCCCCTCCACGGTCTTAGTAAAGCGCGCGTCCGTGTTGGCATCCAAATTCAGGGCGGAAAGGGCGATGACCACCTGCGCGCAGCTCTCGGAGGAGTCGTAGCCGCTTCGATACTTGCCGGAGAGCCAGTTGAGGGCTTTCTCCACGGCCGTGTTCACGGTTTCATTGCCGCCGTCCTTATAGTAGGGCGCCAGCGCCTGCAGCGCCATGGCGGTCATGTCCACGTCGCCGACGGGTTTTGTGTCGGCGCTGGCTCTCCAGCTGCCGTCTTCGTTCTGCTGTGCAAGAACAGCCTGCACCAGCCAGGAGGTGTCGGAGGTGTAATTGCGGCTGTTGAGCGCCAGCAGACCCATGACGAGGCCGTTGATATCCGTGTTACTGGTATCGGTGACCTGCATGATATCCTTGTTCTGCAGCGCCTTCAGCAGGTTTTCGCCGCCCACGTTGGCGGGGTCCTTGCCGATGGCGGTAAGAGCCAGGATGATGCGCTCGTTGTCGGTGACGGTGGGGTTATGGCTCTCGGGATCGACAAGAACGCCGTCAGAGCCGATGTTCGCCTTTACATAGGCCACGACCTTCTCATAATAGGCCGCGATATATGCCTCGGACAGGGGCACTTTGGCGCGAGCCTGTCCCAGTACCGCCCATTCGCCGAAGAGATAGCTGACGACCGGGGCGCTCACCGCACTTTGGATATACGCCTTGGCGCCGGCATACGCCTCATCGAAGCCGGGCACTTCCGCACCGGGCACGGCGGGATCCGTCGGATCCAGCGGGATATAGGTGTCGGTAAAGAACAGGCGCAGGGTGTCGCCGTCCTTGAGATAGGTGTTGTCCAGCGTGGTCTTGGGCAGAGTCTCGTTGCCGCCCTTGACGGCGATGCCGAACATCCAGCCGGAGGACTTGCCGTCGCCCTTCTCCTTGAGGGTGTTGCCCGCCGCATCGGTGATGCTCTTGATGTAGGTGCCGCTGCCGGTATAGGTGTAGTTGGCACTGTCAAGGCACGCCTTCACAGCGTCCCAAGCGGTGGGATCCTCGTTGGCCTTGCCGGTGAAGGTAAAGTCGGAGATTCCCTGGAAAGTATGGCCGTTCTTGTTGTAGCCGTCCACCTTGACCTTCACGGTGAGGGTCTGATTTTCGTTGGGGTCAGCGGCGTTCTTCTCGCCGATCACCGTCAGGTCGATGTGGATGGGCTGCTTGTAGAATTGGGCAAAGTCCTTGTAGCGTTCCTTGCTCTCCTCGGTGCCGTTGATACCGAACTTTTCCCAATACTGGGCGTACTTGGTGTAGGTCAGGACACTGTCCAGCGTAACTGTCGTATTGTACTCCGGCTGGTGCACACGCAGCAGCTCATTCTCGATGACGGAGGGTCGGGAGGATCGGAAGCAGCGGTACTTCTCTGTATCGAGCCAGCCGGGGATATCGTCGGCCTCGATGCCGTCGAAGGTCATATTCACCGTGCCGCGGACGTATTTCAGCGTGCCGTCCTCGTTTTTGCAGATCTCTGCGAAGGGGTACAGGTCGGAGGTGACCTTGGTCTTAACCGTATTCTTGTTCTTGATACCGTCCCAGTAGACATCCCCGGTCAGCGCCTCGGTCATAAAGGCGACAGCGCCATCCAACTCCGGCTGGGTAAAAGGCTGAATGGTGAAGCTGAACTCCTGCCGCGCCAGCAGAAGGCCGGAGCTGCGGGTGGTGATGGTCACCACATACTTCGCCTCCACCGGCTTCTCACCGGGCAGTGGGCGGTAGACCATGGCGTGATAGCCGTTGAAGTCCAGCACATCCGGGGTGAGGCTCACCATCGTGACCTTCTGGTTATAACTGTCGGTCATGATGCCCGCTTTCTCCAGAAGAGCGGGTCTGGGCATCTGCAGATCGTCGCTGACGGCAGTCGTGTCCACGGGCTTTGTCTTGTCCACAAAGTCACGCAGGAGCCCCTGATACTTCTCCGCCAGAGCGTTTTGCATCTCGCTGGTCACGCTGCTGTCGAAGGGCGCAACGGTGGCGTCAAAGAGCACATCGGCATAGACCTCCACGCCGTTGTCGCCGGTGATGTGCGCCAGCGTGTAGTCATCGAAGGCGTCATAGGTCACGCGGGCGATCAGCCGGAACTTGCCGGCCTTCTCGGGCAGCGCCGTGCCGTCTGCGGGCTGCAGGGGGCGGTTGACGGTGCCCACGCCGGTGCCGTTGGTGCCGTTGGTGATGTAGAGCCACTCGGTGTTCCGGGTGCCCCACTGCACCTTCACATCATAGCGCCCCGCAATGCTGGAGGGAAGCGTGAGGTTGGAGGTGATGCGGTCGTTCACGGTGTAGAGCGTCCAGCCCGCCACCTCGCTTTGGGTGGCCCCGTTGGTGTTCTCGCCGCGGATGAGTTCCCAGTTCAGGGACCCGGCGGCGCTCTCCAGCAGTTTCTGCACCGCGTCGGCGCTGCGCCCCACGGTGGCACGGAGGGTGATCTCCTTGGTGACCCCGGCATAGGTGATGTTGAACTTCAACCCCGTGTACTGCACGGTCTGGCGGGCGGTGCCGTCGCCGGTGAAGTAGGTGATTTTGCCGTTGTCGGCAATGTACTGTACCTTGGTGCCGTCAAAGCCGTTGGCCTTGGCGCTGCCGTTGACATAGGTGATCTCGGAGTTGTCCGCCACATCCGCATAGCCCTGCTCTGCCAGCAGGCGGCGGAAGGCTTGGGTGATGTTGGTTTCATCATAGAGCCCCACGCCTTGCAGGGGCTGCACGGCGGTATTCTTGCGCGCGAACTCGGCGGCAATATCCTCCAGAGTCTGCACCTTTTCCGCATTCTCGGACCAGAGGCACAGCGTGAAGGTCTTGGTCTTCGTGGCAGCGCCGCTTTGGAGAGTGGCGGTGAGGGTCACCGTGACCTTATCCGCCGCAGGCGCGGTGAGCGCGCCGGTGGCGGTGTTCACCAGAGCGTTATCCGCCGTCCATGCGAGGGAAACGGTCTTTTCCTCCCCGTCCACGGGAACGGTGACGCTCGTGGGCAGGATCAGGAAGCCGGTATAGGTCTGCGCGGTCTCCTCTTCCTCCTCCGGGTCGCCGCTCACCGGGGTAAGGCCGCGGAGCTGATAGACGCCGGTGGCATCGGCCTTCAGAAGGTCTGCATTCTCGGCATCGAGCCCCAGTTCCTTATAGAAGTGCTTTTGCAGGGCGTTCAGGAAGTAGTCGTGCAGGTTCGTGACCGCTTCGCCGGGCGCTTCGATGCCGTATTTCTCACAGAGGTCGGCCTTATCGTTATAGTCCGTAAGGTCATAGAGTCCCAGCACAGTCTCGGCGTACCAGTCGGCCTTGGCTTTCTTGGCGGCGTCGGCGGCGCTCATGCCGCGAAGTTCCAAGGCGTTGGCGGCGGCGGCAGCGGCCTTGAGGTCGGCATTGTTCACGGGGGTGCCGCCCTGCCAGGGCAGCACCGGGAAGCCGCCGTTGCTGTTGCCGCTGTCAAGGTGCATCCCCATCTCCGCCGCAAATTCCGGGGTGCGCATATAGTCCGCGGTATGGGCGGTCATGCCGCTGGTGGTGCCATCCGCCGCGGCCTGTGGTGCGACGGTGTCCAGATAAGCGCAGTTGGTGATGGTGGCGCCGGAGTTCACCTTGCCTACCACCGCACCGAAGCTGCTTTCCGGACCGGTGACAGCACCTACAGTGTAGCAGTCTTTCATAACAGCATTACTGCGCGCACAGCCGACAAGTCCGCCAAATCCGCCAGCGCTAACACTCTTTGCGTTAGTGTGGACGTTCCCCGCAAAATAGCAGTTCTCTACGGTACCGTAAGTATAACCCACGATACCTCCCGCGCCATTTTGCACCGCATACCGGGAGTACTTGAACAGAATATCCGCTGTGCTCACACAGCCACTAATGACATTGCCTGCCACACCATGACCAACAATACCGCCAACACCAAAGATCGTGTCATTGCCGCCTTTGATGTAACCACTGACGAGGCAGTTTTCAATCCGGCCTTCACTCTTATCCGCAATACCTCCGACATTACTTGTACCGTCAATGGCGCAATCCACACACAAACTCTTGACAGTTCCATTGGCGCTCAAATAATAGACTAATCCGCCAGTTCCTGCCAAACCACTAACGGTGTGACTATCGCCGTCCAACGTGCCGGCAAACTTATTACTGTCGGTGCCGATGGCCGTCCAAGTCTTGCCGTTGAGGTTGATGTTGGCGGTGAGCTTGCCGCTGATGGTCGTGCCGCCCTTGTTGACCGCATCGGCAAACCACGCCAGCTTCGCGGCGGTATCGATCAGGTAGACACCGCTCTTGTCCTGCGTGGGCGCGGTCTTGGTCGTGCCGTCCCAGCCCGCACCGGCATAGGTCAGTGTTACCGTGATGGTGTCGTTTTTGGCAGCGGTAAAGCTGCCGCTGACCGTGATATAGTCCGCCTTGGTGACGGTATAGGCATAGGTCTCGCCGAGGTAGACGATGTATGCGCCGTTCTCGTCTGCTGCGATCGGGCCGCCCACGGGGTGGGTCAGCGTAACAGACGCATCCGCCGGATCAGCTACAAACTTCACCTGGTACGCCGTCAGGGCAGTGAGGGCCACATCCTTGGACACGTCCCCGCCTTCAACCTTGATGGTTCCTGTCTTAGTCTCATAGCCGTACTTGCTGACGGTATAGGTGTAGGTACCCGCGGCAACGGTGTATGCGCCGTTTTTGCCGGTGATCTCCGCGCCGCTACGGTCCTTCAGCACCACCGTTGCACCGTCGGGAGTTTTAAGGGTGAGGGTATAGAACGGAACTGTTGCAAAATTCTTCAGGGCTGCGTAATAGTAACTGGTATAACCATCATAACTAATGGTCAGCACATCACCCTGCGTAAGCTCCACTGAAAAATCTTTCCAAGAAGTTTCTCTGTCAGCACGCTTGACTTGTGTACTGTTCTTCTTTATGGTGAAATAATAGTATTCATCCGGCTCATCATAATCCCAGTCGCCTTCCACATACCCTGCCGCATTGGCGATATAGCTGAACGACAGCTTCACATTCTTTGTAGCTGTGAGAGCCAGTGTGGTCGTTTCTGTGGTCTTGAGATAGGAGTCCTTGCCAGCACCCTCTATGGTAAATTTCCCCTTGTCACCGCTGACGGTGATACCCTGGCAATTGGCAAAGAAATCCTCAAATATCGCCTTTTTTGCCAGCGTCACTGTGATATTCACCTTATCGCCATTCACAGAGAATATACCGCCGGCATTATCGCAGCCATCGCAGGCAACTGTATAAGCGTAGCTGCCATTGGACAGACTGCAGCCTGTACCATCACCGGTATATACCGCCTTACCGTTGGTTTTGACGGTCACTGTCGGATCCGCCGTGATCCCTGCGGGGCGCGAGATATCAAACGCCACGGAATAGGCCGCAGATTTGGTCAGCGGCACCGTCTTTGCCACATCTGCAGCAACATTGATCGTTTCCGTAACAGTGTCATACCCATAAGCCGACACCGTGTAGGTATACTCACCTGCAGAAACGATGTATACACCATTCGTACCTTTAAGTTCTGCGCCTGTGCTGTCCTTCAGTGCAACGACCGCATCAGCCTCTTCAGGCTCCGCTGTCAACTTCACCTCATACAGGGACGAAACTGTGAAATCCTTGAGCTTGACATAGTAATCACCTGAGACATACGTCTTTATAAGATTCAGTCTCAGCGTATCGCCCTTTTTCAGATCAATGGTGAAGTCCTTCCACTGAGTACTCCCCCATGACCGCATCTCTGGATTATAGCTGTTGTTTTTTACGATCGTAAGAGCTGCGTAAGAAGAATCATAATTGCAGCCCCAATACTTAAAGCTAAGCGTCACATTGGCCTTTGCCTTCAGCGTAATCGTAGATGTACTGCTTGTATTTCCTTGAACCGGATTGCTGGAGCGCAGGCAAAGGCCGTCGCTGTCGGTCATGTCCACCACATAAGGATAGGTGGCATCATTCGTCACCTCAACACTGTTAACAATACCAGCGAAGAAGTCATCAAACTCAGGCTTCTTAATGACCTCGATCTCAATGGAATCCGTTTTTTCCTTGTAGGTCACAGTCACCGTCTGCTTTCCCGGCGCGGTGTTGTCAAATCCCGCCACCGTGAAACCCTTGGTGATGACCTCGCTACTGTTATCGTCATAGGTAACTGTAACACTGAGCTCCAGTTCATCGCCGGTATAGCACGTCGTTTTAGCCGACTTTACGGAAATAGACACGACGTTCTTTTCCACCACTGGCTCCGGGTCCTTCAGCGTAGGATAGCCGCCCCCATTGTACTGGAATGCGCTGCCAAGGGTGGCGGCAAACTCCGGGGACTGCATCTCCTCGGCGGATTTGAAGTCGGAATTGCTATCAGCATTAACGCCACTAACCACAAATGCTTGGGCAGAGCCCTCCAAAGCATAGCAATTCTTGACCTCAACCGGCTTTTTAGCGTAACCTGTTCCAACTATTGCGCTTCCGTTGGTGCCGCTGTAAACGATATTGCCCACATTATAGCAATTCTCTAAAATCGGCGTATCTGTTGTTGATGAATATCCTCTCGCACCTCTTCCGAGAATACCGCCGATGGTGGAACCTGTTACCTCACCGGAATTATAGCAGTTTTTGATAAAATGGGCGTTCTCCAAAGTGCCGCAGATGCCGCCAATATTGCGCGTCCCGCTGATATTTCCCTCATTTGCACAAGCGGATATGGTCAACGCATGATCGTCTTCTGTGCAACCTCCCAAAATACCACCGACAACCTTATTCCCTTTGATAGCTGCCTCATTCTTGCAGTTTGAGATTGTAATTGCGCCCAATTCAGTGTCAGCAACGCCTGCGATACCACCCACATTGTTCTTACCTGTTGCCGTGACAGTGCCTGCGGTGATCACATTCTTCACCACGGCGCCGCCCGCCAGTTTGCTGAACAGGCCGACATAGTTCGTGTTTGCGGTGATTTTCAGCGTCACGGTGTGGCCGTTGCCGTCAAAGGTGCCGGAAAAGTCGGTAAATTCGTTGGCATAGGGCGCCGTGACGGTGATGTCCGCCGTCAATTGATAATTGCCGCTGGGCTCCATCGCGGCAAACTCCTCCGCGGTGCCGATATTCTGCACCGCGCCTGCCGCCGCCAGCATCGGCGCCGCACCGCCGCTGCGGGCCATCTGGGACGCAGGCGTTTCCGCAGCAGGCTCCTGCTGCTCCTGCGTCTCCTCATTCCCGGCAGGGACGGTGTTCTCCGTGTCCACCGGAGTTATCTGTTCCTGCTGGGTCTGCTGCTCCTGATCCGCGGCCAGCGTGTCGGCCAACACGGAGGTGGGCAGCAGGCTGACGACCATCACGACGGTCAGCAGCCAGCTTATGACTCTCTTCTTCATGTCTCTTTCTCCTTTATGTAAATTTTTTGTCGACGTGAGGGGGTGGGCGGGGATGCGGCAACATCCCCGCCCCACTTATGGAAAAGCACGCGGCCAATGGCCGCCTCAGCTTGACAAAGGGGACTCGTCTGCACAGTTTCACGGTCAGATGGAAAGCGCACGGTGCCTCAGCTTGACAGTCGAGTTTTCCGCACCGCTTCGCTGTGTATGGCAGCGTGTCAGCCTGGCAAGGGAAATGTTTTTCATGCAGGGCATGAAAAACGGGACAGAGTGCACTCTGTCCCGCAAAAATGAAACGCTGCCCGGCACAAAACCGGACAGCGAACGCAATAGATACGACCCCTGCACCACGGAGAGACGTCGCCGCCCCCGCCGCCCGCCCAAAAGGGCCGGCCGCGAAAAAGGCGGTGCAAAAAACACCGACCTCCCGTTCAGGAGGTCAGCGTGGTACATCTACATGGTGGTACAAGATTCCCGCACACGGAGAGCGCGCCCGCTGCAACTTTGTCCTACACAATGCAATTCTCCTGGCTCGCGCCGCGGGGGGCAGACATCCCTCCTCGTTTGCAGCCTACCTTCTCATGGGCTTACCCACAATGGCGGACTTTCGTCCCGGCGGCTTACGCCGCTTCGGTGCATCCTTGCGCTCACAGTACCGGTCGTGCGGGGTTTGGCCACCCCTTTCCTTCTATGCCGACGCCTGGCCCGTGGTGGGCTGTACGGCCGCCGGCGACATTGGATCAACAGACTGTTTATTTACTTGTCAGCGACATTATATTACAGGAATTGGCCGTTGTCAACCCTCCTCCCTACCCCAGCGCCACGTCCAGGATCATCATTACGGTAAAGCCCGCGGCAAAAGCCAGCGCCCCCGGGCCGGAATCGCCGCGCGTGGGCAGCAGCTCGGCGGCCACCACATAGAGCATAGCCCCGGCAGCAAAGCCCAGTAGCCAGGGCAGTGCCGGAACGATGAGCGCTGCCGCCAGCACCGTCACGCCGGCGGCCAGGGGCTCCACCACACCGGAGAGCACGCCGCCCAAAAAGGCTCTCCCCTTCCCCGCACCGGCAGTACGCAGGGGCAGGGCCACAATGGCGCCCTCCGGCACATTCTGGATGGCGATGGCCAGCGCCAGCGTAAACGCCGCAGCGGGCGCGGCGGCTCCTGCCGCCACACATCCGGCATAGGCCGCACCCACCGCCATCCCCTCCGGGATGTTGTGCAGCGTCACCGCCAGAAGGGTCATGGTGGTGGAACGGTCGGTAACAGCCTCCGGTAGCAGTCGCTCCAGCAGCCGCAGGAACAGCACCCCCAGCCAGAAACCGCCCGCCGCCGGAAGGAAGGACCAGCGGCCCATGTCCGCCCAGTCGATAGCGGGCAGCAGCAGGCTCCACACCGAGGCGGCGGTCATCACCCCGGCGGCGAAGCCCTCCAGCACGCGGCGCAGAACGGCGGAGGGCGCTCTTCGCAGGCAGAATACGCACGCCGCACCCAGCGACGTGCCCCAGAAGGGGAGCAATATCCCCTGAAGGACAGATGATTGCATAGACACTCCCTTTTCCGTATCCGTAGTATGCGGAGCCGGGCGACTCCGTACAGTCTATCCTACGCAGCGGGAAACGAAAGGTGAAAAGACAAGGGCCCCCGCCGAAGCGGGCGCCCTTGGGAAAATACAAAGTCATTCAAAATGCTAAGATAAGGCGGGAGCGCCCGAAGGGCACTCCCGCTGCGCGGCTTATTGCTTTATGTGAGATGCAGCTTCACTGTACCGGCAGCTCCACCGCGATGGTCGTGCCCTTGTCCGAACTTTTCTCCACCCAAACGGAGCCGCCGTGGAGATCGGCGATCTCCCACACCAGCGAAAGTCCCAGCCCCACGCCGCCGTACTCCCGGCTGCGGGACTTGTCCACCCGGAAGAAGGGCTGGAAGATGCTCCGCTGAAATTCCTCCGGAATGCCGCGGCCGGTGTCGGAAACGCGGATCAGGAGTTTCTCCGTCTCCTGTGTGACGTAGACCCACACCGAGCCGCCAGGGCGGTTGTACTTGACGGCGTTCTCCGTCAGGTTGAAGATCAGCCGATAGATCAGCGCGTCGCTGCCGGTCATAACGCCGTCGCCCTCCGCTTTTAGCGTGACACCGCGCTTTTCTGCCAGCGGGGCGAGGTCTGTGAAGATCTCCTCAATCATTGGGATAAGCTGAATCTGCTCGTTCCGCGCCACCTGCTGCAAAT
>OIZE01000745.1_pt1 | contig 24108 bp, 19 predicted proteins | sample 1588421 | NCBI WGS metagenome assembly OIZE01 (sample SAMN03283251) | human gut metagenome | biome: human-associated habitat; material: feces | host: Homo sapiens | place: USA | collected 2013 | reverse complement strand
ATCGACATTATTAATGTCGGATATATTAACAAGTCACCAATGTATCTGTTAAGCCTATTATTTTCTAAGAAATATTATGTTAGAAAACTACAAAAGAATGATATTGATCAAATATATGATCTTTGTAGTAAAAATTACTTATATTATCAATATCGACCTCCTTATGTGACAAGAAAGAGTATTGAATCGGATATGGTGGCTCTTCCAGACAATGTTGATTTTAAGGATAAGTATTATGTAGGATATTTTAAGAATGAGAAGTTAATTGCAGTCTTAGATTTAATTGATGGATATCCAAAAAAGGATATTTTATTCATTGGATTCTTTATGATGGATATCAGTATACAAAAGAATTGGGTTGGAAGTGCAATAGTCAATGAACTTATTGATTATTTAACAACACTTAAAGATAAGGAAGTTCGCTTAGGTTGGATAAATGGAAATCTTCAAGCTGAACACTTTTGGATTAAGAATGGTTTTTGTCCTATAAAAGAAGGTCGTGTAGTACTTGCGAATCGACTATTAAATAAATTCTTTACTGATTGATAGATATTTATCGGCATAGATACTTTCTTTTTCCCAGATGATGTCAAAGTCGTGTTGTAACTTAAAATCATCTAAAGTAATTTCTTTGAGTTCTTTTGATTTTAATTCTTTTTCTACAGCTATCTTATATAGAAAAGAGATTCCACAATCTTTTTTCAACAAATTCATGATGGTATGCATATTTTCTACTTGTGTATAATGTGTGAAATTTGAAAGGTGTAATCCGTGGGCAATTAGACTTTGTTCAAGAATATTTCTTGTTCCAGAACCTTTTTCACGAACCAAAAGATGTTCAGATATTAGATCATGAATCGTATGGGGTTCTTTATTAAATTGATGGGATGTAGCACAGACGGCAATATAGTCTTCTGTGCTATATTTTATATGAGAATAGTTTTCTTTTGGATAATTTCCTTCGACAATAGCCATACTGATTTGTCCATGGTCAAGTAATTCGAGCAGATTAGATGTGTTGCCATAGTGAAGGTGGATGTTGATTTCTGGATGATTTTGAATAAAGTTTGCTAATTTATCTACAATCGCATATTCACCGATGGTCATAGTGACTCCAATGGAGAGAGTTTCAATGTTGGATGTAATATTGTTGATTTCATTCATTAAGGCTTGTTCATTATTTTTCATTGTTAATAAATGTTTATATAGTATTTGACCAGATGGAGTTAGACTTAATTCTTTATTCTTATAATTGAATAGGATTGTATTGTATTGTTTTTCTAAAAAATGAATGTGTTGCGATACAGCAGGTTGTGTGATATTTAATTGTTTGGCGGCCGTTGTAAAATTTAATGTTTTGCATACAGTAAGAAATGTTTCAGTTCGATAATCTAGCATATGTACCTCCAATGATAAGAAAATATTATTATTCGATAGAATTATATAATTTTACCTTATTGTTGTATAGTGCTACAATTCTCTTCATGGAGGGAATTATTGAATGAATTTTATTAATAAATATGGAAAAGGCATTTTAATTTGTCTATTGATTGCGATTCCATCATGGATCATAGGAAAAATGTTTCCGGTTGTTGGTGGTGCTGTCATTGCGATTCTTGCAGGTATGATTATTGCGATGTTTTGGAATGATAAAAAATTTGCCGAAGCAGGGATTAAATGGACTTCTAAAGTGATTTTACAAACAGCGGTTGTATTGCTTGGATTTGGGATGAATCTAGGTGTTATATTTGAAACAGGGAAACAGTCTTTACCAATCATTGTTTGTACAATTACTACATCTTTAGTACTTGCGTGGGTTATGAAAAATGTTTTAAAAGTGCCTTCAAATACATCGATTCTTGTCGGTGTTGGTTCATCTATATGTGGTGGTTCTGCCATTGCGGCAACAGCCCCTGTTATTGATGCGGATGATGATGAGATTGCCCAATCTATCGCAGTTATCTTTTTCTTTAATGTACTTGCAGCTATTTTCTTTCCTATTCTAGGAAAGGCGTTGGGGTTTGATACCATGCATGGGGATGCGTTTGGTATTTTTGCAGGAACAGCCATTAATGATACATCAAGTGTAACGGCAGCGGCTTCAACTTGGGATAGTATGTGGGGTCTTGGTAGTGCCACATTAAATAAGGCAGTAACAGTAAAATTAACTCGTACTCTTGCGATTATTCCAATTACACTTGGACTATCTTTTATTCGTGCTAAAAAAGAAAGACAAGCATCAAACTTTAGTTTGAAACGTGCCTTTCCAATGTTCATACTTTATTTTATTTTGGCAGCTATTTTTACAACGGTTTGTGTAAATGTTGGAGTAGACTCTAGTGTATTTGCACCACTTAACGAATTATCGAAGTTTTTGATCATTATGGCTATGGCGGCCATTGGACTTAACAGCAATGTAATTCAGTTGATCAAAACGGGTGGAAAGCCAATTGCGGTTGGTGCAACATGTTGGTGTGGTATCACAATTGTAAGTTTAGTGATGCAGCATGTAATGCATATTTGGTAAATTTTGAATTATAAAGAAAGCGTATCAATAAATTTTTGTGTGGCAATATTGGTTGCACGACTTGCATCCTGGACAAGAAGAATATCTCGTTCAGGATTTTTTATATTTGTTTGAATTTCAAAAATATCAGAATCCTTAGAAATTAATTCTTTAGGATAGAATCCAATGCCAAGGTTGTGTTTGACTAATGGAAGTATTTGATCGGCAGTAGCCACTTCTAAATCGGTATGAAAAGGGATTTGGTGAATTAAAAATAAGTTTGAATAATAGGTATATGTACTTGTATTTTTGCCTAAGGTAATAAATGGATAGTGCGAGATTTGTTGAATGTCTAGAATCTGGTTGCTTAAGCTTTCGTATTCTTTTCCACCAATTAATATTTCTTCAAAGCAGTAGAGTGAAGTTGCACGTAATGGCTTTTTGATATTGATCGGACTTGTGACAATCGCAATATCGACAATTCCTTTTTCTAAGGCATCAACAGCTTGAATAGAGGAATGGTTGGATAATTTGATTTTAACTTGTGGATAGGCTTTGTGAAATTGTTCAAGTTTTGATAGTAAAAAGATATTTAAAGCTGTTTCGCTTACTCCAATTGAAATATGTCCATGTTCTAAGGTTTTATTTGAAAGGATTTCACTTTCTCCTTGGTAAAGTTGTTCAATGGCTATCGCAACATGTTCATAGAGTTGTTCACCTTCGGGTGTTAGAGTAATACCGGAATGAGAGCGTACTAAAAGCTTACATCCAAATTCACTTTCTATGTTGTTCATGGTTCTTGAGATGTTGGGTTGGTTGTTATGTAGGATTTGAGCGGCTTTTGAAAAGCTTTTATATTTAGCTACATAGTAAAAGATGCGGTAATAGTCTAGTGTCATTGTATAACCTCCATATAATTTTTGTATAATGTATATTTAAAATATACATTTCACATATTTTCTTGGAGTTAGTATAATACTTTTAGTCTGAGTAGGCAAGCCATCAAAACAGATACAAAAAGTGTGTTAAAGGAAGACTTCTTGTATCTGTTTGTCGAAAGGATTAGAAAAGAAGTGAGAATCATGCCAACAATTTTTCCTAGGGAAGAAAAGGCAGAGGCTTTGTTTGATAAAATTGCCAAGGATCCTAGAGCTTGTAAACGATTAATGGATGCCTTTTATGAAGGTGTTGCCTGTGATGAGGATTCAAGCGTAGAAGAAGAAAGGGTACTTGTGGATAAACAAGTATTTACCAATGCACTATTTACTGCATATAAAAATAAAGATCTGTCGGCATTTTTAATGGCCGTATGCGGCAATAGTATGTTTGACTTATTAAGAAATGCATTTTTGATTCCATTGCGATTTAACGATAAAGGAAAAGAGAATCCGATTCTTTTAAGTGATGAGGATGGAAATATTATAGAAAGTGATATTCATATTCCTGAATCAAAAAAGCATATGTTTAAAAAGCTTGTAGAAAAAAATCGATACTTAGCGTATGGGTTTTTAGAGCAGCATAGCTTTAAAGAGGACATGTCCATTCGAACTATTCAAAATGAATCGCATTTAGGTATCTTAGTTGTCCAAGAAATGCCTGAAGAGGTTCATGAAAAGTTAAGTGATGCACAAATTTATTCTGGCTTGTGGGATTCTATGATGAAGCTAGAAGATTTGTTGTATAATGCATTCTTCTATTGTGGGGATTTTAAAGGAAAGTATTGTGTAGGTGTATTCTTACCATTTACACATTTTGAACATAATTTAGAGAAGAATATTGAAGTTTCAAATAGTATCTTATATGAATGTATACAAAAAATGCTGGACGATTAAGTTCAGCATTTTTAAGTACAATAACGAAATGAGGGATCGGTTAAGATACGGGCAAATATAAGTCCCATTGGAAGGGCCAAAACGATCAATAAAGATTGAATGAACCAGTTAGCTCCAATAGACATGGTAGATGCAAGTTCGAGATTATAGATAGCTCGATACATGTATAAGCCTGGAACCATAATCACAATGGATGGTACGGTTATGGCAATTCTAGGATATCCTGTATTTCCTTTGATCATAGAGGCAAGTAGTCCGGCAGTTAGTGCGCCAATAAAGGCTGCGGCTGCAGCGGGTAAAGATAAATCGACAAGTGTTAGTCGTAATGTGTTTGCGATGGCTCCAATGCATCCGGCACTAGCGGCTATTTTTTTTGAACTGTTAAACATAATGGAGAATCCAAAGACGCCTCCAAAACTGGTTAATAGTCTTAAAAGTAACTTAGTTGATGTTGAAATGTGTAATTTTACAAAATCAACGGGTTGAAGATGTAAGACTAAAGCACAGATCCATGCAGTAAGTGTAGCAGCTAAAATAATGATAATGGCATAGGCAAGTCTTTCTAAACCGGATCGTAAATCTAATTTAGCTAAGTCAATACCGCTTGTGATGAAAGGAAAGCCTGGAATAATGAAAAGCATAGAACAGATGTATCCAGCTTCGTGTTGTGTGGCTATGCCAAAACAAGTTTCTAAAAAATTAAATAATAAGGCATATGCAAGGCAGGCTAAGGAAACACTGGCTGCAACATTTAAGAATAGGGTGTAGTTGTGTTTGATCAGTTTCATTCGAAGTGTATTGCCAAGTCCCGCCCCCACAAAGGCACAAAGCATTTCAATGGGGCCTCCTCCAAGTAGAAAGGTAAAACAGCTACAGGCAAGAGCAGCTGCAAGTCCTAGAATAATGGGGGAGTAACTAGAGTGAATATTTTCAATTTGATCAAGTTGATCATGTATTTCGTTGCATGTGCATGTTTTACATTCATCTTTAAAGTGATAGACAAAGTCTTCCATACGAGCAAGCTTGGATGTATTGACACTTGTATTATGTAAAGACAAGGATTGGGCATGCGACTTAATTCCATCAATGCATGTGTAGGAAATATTTGTAAGTCCAATGTCGGCAATACATGTGATATTTAATTCACTAGCAATGGTGTTCATAGAACTTCTGACTCTCCATGCACCTGTACCACAGGCTAGAAGCATCAATCCAATTCTTCCTATAACGGAGGATTTTTCTGTAAGACTTGCATTTTCAATCTTAACTTTTGAATCTTTGTTTGTATATTCGTGCCACGGAATTTCCATATGGTTTTTCATAAGATCATCTCCTATATCATTTATATATAATACACATAGTATAAATATATATTCGATATTTAATTCCATGAATAGTATAGTCAAGAAAAAAAAGAAGTCAATTTCTTAATCGACTTCTTTATGAATCCACGTCATTAATACTTTAACAATATATGCTTTTTGTTTGGGGCCTAGTGGCTGATTGGGTTTGATCTTATGCCATTTATATAAACATTGTCTACAACAACAGCCAGTAGCGTGTTGGGCAATGAATACAGGGTGTCCTTTGAAAGGTGTTTGTTTCCCGTCGTTGGGAATATAGGCTGGAGCTAATCTTTTTTCAACAAAATCTATGGCATGTTTTTCAATGGTGTCCATTCCTTTGGCTTGTATATACTGCTTATCTTTTTGTTTCAGATGAAAACTGCTCCTAAATTTGGAGTGGGATAAGCGATTAAAAAGTTGTTCAAACCATTCGGATTCTGTCATAGTTTCTCCTTATATATATATATATATAATAAAAAAAACCAGCTAAGCTGGTTTCATATTCAAGTGGCGCCTGAAACAAGACTCGAACTTGTGACCTGCCGGTTAACAGCCGGATGCTCTACCGACTGAGCTATTCAGGCATTTATTTTTCACTTGATTACCTAAATATAATACCAAAAGAATTAGAGTTATGCAAGCACTTTTTTTTATTTTTTTAGACAAATTTTAATTTAAAATAAAAAAACCAGCTAAGCTGGTTTCATAATCAAGTGGCGCCTGAAACAAGACTCGAACTTGTGACCTGCCGGTTAACAGCCGGATGCTCTACCGACTGAGCTATTCAGGCATTTGCTTTTCACTTGACTGCCTGTATATAATACCAAAAGATGTTGTGTTATGCAAGTACTTTTTATAAAATTATGATATATTATTTTTAAATGGGGGGGGAATGGACTATGTTAGATGCGATTGTAATGGATATGGATGGAACTTTATTGGATCCAAATAATAAAATTTTACCGGAAACGAAGGCGGCATTGATTGCTTGTCAAAAGCAGGGGACTAAGCTAGTACTTGCGAGTGGAAGAAGTTATACAAGATTACTTTCATATGCTAAAGAATTAGAGATGGATGTATATGGTGGATATTTGTTAGAGGTAGATGGTATTGCGTATTATGATGTTCAAAAGGATGAGCGTCATGTTTTAAAACAGATGTATAAGGAAGATGTTGAGCCTGTTTTTGCGTATTTGATGCATAAAAATTGTGAGACAATGGCCGTATTTAATGATGGATTATTTGATTATATTCCAGATCATATAATGGAAAAGAAAAAAGTGTTAAGAAATGCACAAGAATATCCTGAAGATTTTCCTTGGACGGGTGGCCCTTGGTCTTGGCTTGCGGATATGCGTGATGGTTATCCTAAGATTACGTATATTAAGGATCTGAGTGAAATTCAATATCCAGTAAATAAGATTCAGACAATTGAGGATGAAGAGGTAACTACCCAATTGGCTTTGGATATTCAAAATGAGTTTAAAGATCAATATGAAGTGTTCCGTACTTGTCCTAGAGAACTTGAAGTATTGCCTAAGGGATATAGTAAGGGAGCTACTTTAGTTCGTATGATGGATATGTTTAGTTGGGATAAGGATAAAGTCTTCACATTTGGTGATGGCGAAAATGATGTGAGTATGTTTGGTGTTGTAACTCATAGTTTTGCGATGGGCCAGGCTATGGATTATGTAAAAGAAAAAGCAGCTCATGTGACCAAGTCCAATGTGGAACAGGGTATTGTAGCTGCTTTAAAGGATTTTAATATTTTGTGATATAGCTAACAACAAGCTTCATTGTGCTTTCTACACCATCATAGTGTGTTCTTTCCATTCCGTGGCTAGCATGAACACCAGGGCCGATCAAGGCTCCTTTGATGTCGTTACCACCGCGTAATGCGGCACTGACATCTGAACCATATTGTGGGTAGATATCAACGGCATAATTAAGCTTGTTTTCTTTTGATAGTTCAACTAGACGAGTAATCATTTCGTAGTCGTATGGTCCGCTTGAATCTTTTGCACAGATAGAAACATCTTGTTCAGTACAAGCAAGATCTGTACCGATACATCCCATATCAACGGCTAATAATTCTTCAACTTCTTCTGGAAGACAACTTGCTCCATGACCAACTTCTTCATATGTACTGAACATAATGACTAAGTCTCTTTGAGGTGTAATGTTGTTGTCTTTTAAGTATTTTAGTACGCCCATTAAAGCTGTAGCCGAAATCTTATCGTCTAAGAATCTAGATTTAATGAATCCACTTTCTGTGATTTGTGTTTTTGTGTCAATACAAATGAAGTCTCCGTTGCAGATACCTAATTTTTCAACATCTGCTTTTGAGTGTACAACTTCGTCGATACGAACTTCCATTGTGTCTTCTTTTCTTTCTAATGTAGAAGCATCTGGATATACGTGTACGCTTGGTGAACAAGAAAGAATCGTTCCTGTATATACCTTTCCATCACGAGTATAGATCTTACAATATTCTCCGTCCAATGTTGGTAAGCATGGGCCTCCGACTTTAGTAATGGCAAGTTTTCCATTGTCTTTGATGGAACGAACCATAAGTCCTAATGTATCTAGGTGAGCACTCAATCCTAATGTGTGTTCAGAATCTTTTCCGTCTACATAGATCAACAAGTTTCCTTTTTGGTTACGTCCTGTTGTATAGCCTAATTTTTTGGCTTCTTCGTCCATGAAATCAATGGCTCTTTTTGTATAGCCTGTTGGTGAATCAATATTCAAAATTTGTTTGGCGATGTCACAGACATATTCTTTATCAAATGGTTGCATATTTTAAAACTCCTCCTGTATGTATTATACGCTTTTATACAAATTCAAGACAATGTATTCATCTTTTTTTTGAAAATTGTGATATTGTACAAGAAAAGGAGGCTAATTGTATGGAATTAAATGTAAGAGAAGAAAATTTAAGGAATTTATTTAAACAGTTTCAAGTGGAACATAATGAGAATTGTGAGACCGTATTTATTGATAATAATGATGAACATTTAGAAAACTATTTAAATGAATCAAATACGGTATATTTACATATGGTGGATTATGAAGTAAGACATCTTGATTTGAGTAAAGTAAATACAATATTTGTGAATAAAGAGTATGCGAGTAAATTAGAAAATGGAATTCAGGATGAACAAAGACTTCTAGAATTATTGTTAAATAAATATCCAAATCTTAGAGTTGTATTAATTACAGATAAAAAGGGTGCTTATTATAAAGATAAGGACATGATGATTTACCAGAAAGAATTGGTCTCTAATTTTGATAAAGACTTATTCTTAGTCAAATATATGGCTTCAGAATTAAAGGGGAATTCAGAAATGACATCTCTATATCGAGGTGTGAATCAGTAAGTTGATATTTATCATCTTTCTCGTTATAATACAAATACAGAAAAGACTACTAGATATGGTGGTCACTCTGGATTAGGTAGAAGCGCTAATCCCGTTGTGAGTGGGTGGTTAGCGCTTTTTGTTTTCTTCATGAATAATAATGATGACTCGTATGAGTTGTACAATAGCTATTAAGACAATAGTTATATCAATATTAACTTGAATTTGCATACGCCTATTCCTCCATCCCGGGGATCGAAAGTCTCAAGGATTTATCCAGAGGAAACCACCTGCCATATCTAGTAGCAATTTCAATTATAAATACCCAATGTGAAAAAGACATTAAACCTCAAAATTTTTTTAAAATACATGTGTAAATCGGTAAGTTGATATTTGACATCTTTCTCGTTATAATACAAATACAGAAAAGACTACTAGATATGGTGGTCACTCTGGATTAGGTAGAAGCGCTAATCCCGTTGTGAGTGGGTGGTTAGCGCTTTTTGTTTTCTTCATGAATAATAATGATGACTCGTATGAGTTGTACAATAGCTATTAAGACAATAGTTATATCAATATTAACTTGAATTTGCATACGCCTATTCCTCCATCCCGGGGATCGAAAGTCTCAAGGATTTATCCAGAGGAAACCACCTGCCATATCTAGTAGCAATTCCTATTATAAATACCCAATGTGAAAAAGACATTAAACCTCAAAACTTTTAAAAAAAATTAAAATTAACCTATGATGATGTTGAATAACGTCTTTTGCGATGTAAAGGTAAAATATAACTTACACATATAAAATCTACTTTATATAGAAATTTATGGGAAACGGCTTACATAAGTGATATAATGCATATAACATAATCACTTTATGGAGGGTAAATCAAATGGATAATAAGTATGTATTAGGTTTAGATATAGGAATTAGTAGCTGCGGGTATGGAGTTATAGATCTTGAAACGGGTAAATTTGTAGACTATGGAGTACGTTTGTTTAAAGAAGGCACAGCAGAAGATAATGGGAAACGCAGAGACGCTAGAAGTCGTAGACGTTTGACTTCAAGACGTCATACTCGAATTATGGACATGCAAAAATTGTTGAAGGAAAACGGTATAATGTCAAATGACTATCATCCTTTGCAGAATGTATATGAATTGCGTTGTAAAGGTTTAAACGAAAAACTAACAAATGATGAATTAACGGCAGCTATTTTACATATAACAAAACACAGAGGTAGTGTTATTGAAACTGTAGAAGAAGATGTAAAAAAGAGTGATGACGAATTAAGCTTAAAGGCTACTTTACAGCATAATGAACAGTTGATTAAGCAAGGAAAATATATATGTCAAATTCAATTGGATAATTTAAACGATAAGGATCATGTTCGTGGTCACGAAAATAATTTTTCTACAAAAGATTATGTAAATGAATTGAACGAGATATTACATCATCAAGATTTGGATGAACCATTAATTCAAAAAATAATTGATATTGTTGCACGTAGAAGAGCGTATTATGAGGGACCTGGAAGTGAAAAATCACCAACACCATATGGTCGATTTATAGAAGTTGATGGGCAAATTAAAGAAATAGATTTGATTGAAAAAATGCGTGGAAAATGTAGTGTATTTCCAGATGAGTTAAGAGCTCCTAAAATGGCGGTAACCGCAGATTTATTTAATTTCTTAAATGATATGAATAACTTAACGGTAGATGGTGATAAGTTAAGTCCAGAGGAGAAGAAGGGAATTTTAACTATAGTTAGTCAGAAAGGGAATATTACTTTACGTCAATTGGCAAAAGAATTAAATGTGGATGAAGTTGATATTAAAGGCTATCGTATAGACAAAAATCAGAAAGCTATTTTTACTGAGTTCAAGGGATATAAGAAAATTAAATCAATTTTAGAAAAAGAAGGATATTCAATTTCATTAAATGATTATGAAATGCTAGATAGAATTATTGAAATTCTTACAAATAAAAAGGGTATACAAGAAAGAAAAGATTACTTGTATCATTTGGAGTATAGACTTTCTGATTCAGTGGTAGATACTTTAGCAAATACAACAGGAATAACAGGCTATCATTCATTATCTTTTAAAGCATTGAATTTATTAAATAAAGAATTGTTTGAATCTGAAATGAATCAAATGCAGCTGTTACATGAATTGAAGTTGTTTGACAAGAATCGTGTTTCTCATAAAGGAAAAAAGAACATTGAATCAGACCCAGAAGCTATTTTATCTCCAGTAGCAAAAAGAGCGCAGAATGAAACTTTTAAAGTTGTAAATGCATTGAGAAAGAAATATGGAGAATTCGATTCCATTGTTGTTGAGATGACTCGTGATAAGAATTCAGATGAAAAGAAAAAGAGAATTAGTAACTACCAAAAAAATCGAGAGAATGGATCTAAAGAAATGGATAAATTTTTGAATGAAAAGGGGTATGATCCAACAAAAATTAATGGAAAAACAAGAATGAAAATTAGTTTATATTTGCAACAAGGAGGCAAGAGTGCATATACTTTTGAACCTTTAGATTTAAATCGAGTCATTAAAGATCCAAAGTATACAGAAATTGATCATATTATCCCAATCTCTATATCATTAGATGATTCTCAAAATAATAAAGTTTTAGCATTACATTCAGAAAATCAGGTGAAAGGTAATTTGACTCCTTTTATGGCATATGCAGCTAATAAATTTAATGGAATGGGATGTAGTTATTCAGAATTTAAGACAAATGTTCTTTCTAATAAAGAAATTCCATACAAAAAGAAATTAAATTTATTAAATGAAGAAAATATTACAAAAGAAGAGGTGGCTAAAAAATTTATTAATAGAAATCTAGTGGACACAAGTTACGCTTGTCGAGTTGTATTAAATACACTGTCAGATTATTTTAAAGATAATGAGATTGATACAAAAGTTCATACAATAAACGGTAGAGTTACGGATTTATTCAGAAAGAAGATTCATTTGGAAAAAGATCGTGATGAAAACTATTTGCACCATGCAGTGGATGCATTAATTGTAGCTTCTGTTAAAAAAATGAATTTGTTGAATGGATATCTTCTTAAACAAGAACATGATTTTAATAATCTATATAATGAAGAAACGGGAGAAATCATTACGATTCCTGATGATAAGGTATTCTATGATGAAAGATATATTCAGTATATTGTGAACTTGAAAACATTGTTCGCAGAAAGCAGTAAGTATTATGATCATGTAATAGAGAAAGAGAATATGTGCTTTAATCCAATTAAAATTTCTCACAAGGTGAATACAAAACCAAATCGTCAGATTGCAGACGAAACTATCTACAGTACAAGGAGTGTAGATGGAACGGATTATTTGATTGAAAAAATTCCTAATATTTATGATCCAAAAGATAAGAAATGTATTCGATTAATTCAAGATATCTTAAATGGGGAAGATGAAAAATATTTAATGGCAAAGCATGATCCACAGACATTTGATTTAATTAGAGACATTGTGAAATATCATTATGAACAATTTAAATCAGATTCAAAAATGTATAAAGCATCTAAGAAAAAAGGTGAAGAAATTATTACTTTAGTTGGAGAAAATCCTTTGACAAAATATAAGGAAGAAAATGGTGCTGTACGTAAATATTCTAAGAAGGGAAATGGGCCTGAAATTATTTCGATGAAATATGAGAGTGAAAAACTAGGCAATCATTTAGATATTTCTTCAAACTATCAAACAAATAATAAAAAAGTTATTTTGAAACAAATTAAACCATATAGAACAGATTTCTATCAATGCGAAGATGGTAAATTTAGATTTGTTACTGTTCGATATACAAATGTTTCATATCATAAAGCAAAAGGAATGTATGTAATTGATGAACAATGGTATAAGCAGGAAAAGGCCAATAAAAAGATAAAAGACACAGATAAATTCTTATTCTCAATGCATAGAGATGAACTAATTGGTATAAAAAGAAAAGAAGGACAACCATATTACTATGATTCATCTACTGAAAATAAAGATGGAATGGCATGTTATCATGATGGAGTAGGTCTAGAATTGTTAAAATTTACAGCAACAAATAACGACACAACAGGTACAATAGAAGTAAAACCAATTTATACATATTGTAAAAAACAATTAATGCCTACTGTGGCATCATCTTTAATGATAAAAAAATATGCCACGGATGTATTAGGAAATCTATACGAAGTGAAGGATAATAAGTTGAAATTGGAATTTAAATAGAGTATACTAAAAGTGGTTATATTCTAGCAAAAATTTTTATGACCTAACAAAACAAGGGTTTATCCCGGATTCGGCTCTTCGGAGCCTTTTCTTTTACCCTTTTTATGGGCTATAGAGTTATATATATTGAAAAATGTGAGTATTTGAGACTGTATTTAGATAATTTGAAAGTGGAAATTAAAAATGACACTTTATTGATTCCGGTTTCAGATATTCAAATTCTAGTGATTGATAATTATCAGTCTAATTTGAGTGTACCTTTAATTAATAAATTAACAGATAATAATGTGTGTACCATCATTTGTGGAGTGGATCATTTGCCGAAAAGCTATATATTACCGATGAATGGACATTTTTCAAGTAGTGGGAATATTTCAAAACAAATTTGCTGGGATTCAAAACGTAAAGATGATTTACATGCAATGATTGTAAAAATGAAGATTTTAAATCAAATAGAAATATTGAAGGTCAATAATAAAGATTTTGAGGTGGAAAAGAAGCTGTATGAATTTGTAGATAGTGTTGTTTCTGGAGATAAAACGAACAGAGAAGGTTTAGCAGCTAAGATGTATTTTAGAGAACTTTTTGGTCATGATTTTATTCGATTTGAAGAAGATGTGATAAATGCTGGATTAAATTATGGTTATGCTATATTTAGATCTTTAATAACATCGATTATTGTGGCTAAGGGATATATCGCCAATATAGGCATTTTTCATAAAGGTAAACAAAATATGTTTAACTTGAGTGATGATATTATAGAAGTGTTTAGACCAATAGTGGACCATTATGTTTTCAACAATATGATGGATGATATTATTTTTAAACAATCTCATAGGGAAGCTTTAATACAATTGACAAACAAGAAAATTATGATTGATGGAAGAAAACAAACAGTAGCAAATGCGATTAGCTTTTATTTAGATTCTATATTTAACTATTTAGATTGTGAAGCAGATTCTATTTTGTATCCATTACCAGTAATATATGATATATGATTTTATGCGATTAATATTATTTTTTGATTTACCCGTGGTATCCAAAGAAGATAGAAGAATTTATGCAACATTTAGAAAATATCTAATAAAAAATGGATATATCATGATGCAGTATTCGGTGTATTGTAAAATATTTGCAAATCGTGAAGCAGCAGTAAAACATGTGAATGTTTTACAAAGAAATGTTCCACAAAAAGGGCAAATACGAATTTTATTGGTTACAGAAAAACAATATGCAAAGATTGAAATAATAGTTGGTGGTAAATCAAATCAAGAACAAGTCGTCAACAGCGATGCATTTATAAAATTATGAATTTATTAACTATAAAGAATGGAACAAATAAATGGAATCTTCAAATGAATCATGTGAAATATATAATTTCAGATTCAAGTAAGAATTATACATTGCTACAAGCAATTCGATTGTTTACTTCAAAAGATAAAAGTGAAAATAGAACAGAAAATAATATTAGTACGAAAATGTTTATAAACGAAAAAGAGATAGAACTTAAAAATAATATGTTTATAGAAATTTCAGAAATGTATTCTCTTAATGAGGATAAAAAGCTCACTGCAAAGTCATTGATGTTAAAGTATTTGGAAATTAAACTTCAGAATCAAGACTATTTTGATACTATCAGTACAATTGACATATTATTGAATTCATTATCAGAAGAAGTCAATGATGAATCAATGCTTAAAATTATGTTTAATGGAGCTAATTATAAGCAATTGATAAAAATGTTGTCACCTTATTATGAAGACGAATTACAAAAAGATGAATTTGATCTAACGAGAGATGAATTGATTTTGTTTCAATTGGATTTAGTTGAATATATATCCAATCATAATTCAAAATATGATAATATCTTTGTTTTCAGCAAACTAGATAATTTAAGTGATAAAATTCTTCAGAAAATCAATAAAATTGAGAATGTTATATTGATGATTTTTACAAATTATTACAACGATTTAATGAATGTACAAAATACAGCTTTATTGCAAGATAAAATAATAGATTTTGCAGACATGGAACAAATTTATTACGACCTATCGCAAAAATCACTTCAAACATATATGTTACAGGAGGTAGAACAAATGACAATTAATTATTTACAACAAACATACACTCAGGAAACGCACGATATTTATCAAGAACTAGAGCATTTTTCAATTAAATAATTAGTATTCTATTACATTCAAAAATGTGCTACCATATTTTTGAGGTTTTGTTACCATAAGGATTTTTGCTAGAACAGAACGTTAGAAGAAGAAAGCGAAAATAACCCATCGTTTTGTTACCATAAGGATTTTTGCTAGAACAGAACCTTCTTCTTCGCAAATCTCTTTATAAGCTTGTTTTGTTACCATAAGGATTTTTGCTAGAACAGAACATAGTTAACTAGCATAACAAATAAATAACAGTTTTGTTACCATAAGGATTTTTGCTAGAACAGAACATATTAATAGAAACGAGGTAAAAAGCCCTCGTTTTGTTACCATAAGGATTTTTGCTAGAACAGAACTATCAAAACAAGATGGCAAACCTTGGCACCAGTTTTGTTACCATAAGGATTTTTGCTAGAACAGAACAATATAACCTTGCAATTGGTTAACGCACTGGTTTTGTTACCATAAGGATTTTTGCTAGAACAGAACTATGAGAGAGATGAAATATTTTTTGGAGGTGTTTTGTTACCATAAGGATTTTTGCTAGAACAGAACCATTCACTACTTTCATAGCTTCCAAAGGTGGTTTTGTTACCATAAGGATTTTTGCTAGAACAGAACGTCAACGGAGCAGAAGCGTTAGACAAGAACGTTTTGTTACCATAAGGATTTTTGCTAGAACAGAACATTAGTATTTTCTCTTTGAAACATTTTTACGTTTTGTTACCATAAGGATTTTTGCTAGAACAGAACTGCTATAATTAGCGTACAAAGAAGGAGGGCGTTTTGTTACCATAAGGATTTTTGCTAGAACAGAACTCTTGAGGTTTGAACATAATGGTGCATAGAGTTTTGTTACCATAAGGATTTTTGCTAGAACAGAACACATGGTGCATTTATTACCTTTATGCCTCTGTTTTGTTACCATAAGGATTTTTGCTAGAACAGAACTATATAAATAAAGGGGGTTATACAATGATAGTTTTGTTACCATAAGGATTTTTGCTAGAACAGAACATTAGTATTTTCTATTTGAAACATTTTTACGTTTTGTTACCATAAGGATTTTTGCTAGAACAGAACGGGATGGAACAGCAAGAGCGAGTCAATGGAGTTTTGTTACCATAAGGATTTTTGCTAGAACAGAACTTTAATACGGGCATGAATATTTACCAATGTGTTTTGTTACCATAAGGATTTTTGCTAGAACAGAACTTGAAAGGAGCAACAATGGCTAAAATTGGAGTTTTGTTACCATAAGGATTTTTGCTAGAACAGAACGGAGACTATGGTTTATGGATTGCACAGTATGTTTTGTTACCATAAGGATTTTTGCTAGAACAGAACATTTAGACTTAACATCTGTAAATATGTGTAGTTTTGTTACCATAAGGATTTTTGCTAGAACAGAACAAAAGGATAAGATTCACCAATAACGTGCTTGTTTTGTTACCATAAGGATTTTTGCTAGAACAGAACGAATCTATTATGGCCATGTAGCGATGTTGAGTTTTGTTACCATAAGGATTTTTGCTAGAACAGAACTTAGTCGATATCCATCCGAACAAATACATGGTTTTGTTACCATAAGGATTTTTGCTAGAACAGAACAAGAAAGAGCTAAAAAGTACTTTGGATTATGTTTTGTTACCATAAGGATTTTTGCTAGAACAGAACCATCATCCGTTAGTAACTCAACGATATCACGTTTTGTTACCATAAGGATTTTTGCTAGAACAGAACAGCATATCCAATTGCTTCACCTAACGCATAGTTTTGTTACCATAAGGATTTTTGCTAGAACAGAACTAAACAACTTGAATTAAAAGAACTTTATAAGTTTTGTTACCATAAGGATTTTTGCTAGAACAGAACTCGGCCGTAACTGCTACGCGATAGGCGCAGGTTTTGTTACCATAAGGATTTTTGCTAGAACAGAACTTATTTTATTAGGCTATTTAACAGCCATGCGTTTTGTTACCATAAGGATTTTTGCTAGAACAGAACTATGGATGCGGTGAAAAGATTAAAGAATGGGTTTTGTTACCATAAGGATTTTTGCTAGAACAGAACAAATATCCGCTATTATATTCACGATTCGTGAGTTTTGTTACCATAAGGATTTTTGCTAGAACAGAACTTAGGAACGCTCACAACATGGAAACGTTATGTTTTGTTACCATAAGGATTTTTGCTAGAACAGAACTTCAATGCAAGGTTGCCAAAGAAATATGCAGTTTTGTTACCATAAGGATTTTTGCTAGAACAGAACGACATTTACAGGGAAGGCGTGGACGCTATCGTTTTGTTACCATAAGGATTTTTGCTAGAACAGAACTTAATTAACTAGGCTATTTTACAGCCATTGGTTTTGTTACCATAAGGATTTTTGCTAGAACAGAACACTTGTCTTCCTGGAACTGAAGCAAACCCCGTTTTGTTACCATAAGGATTTTTGCTAGAACAGAACCATGATGAAGAACTACTATTTCAGAAGTCAGTTTTGTTACCATAAGGATTTTTGCTAGAACAGAACAGTGACAAACGCCCAGAGTTTGGAAGTGTAGTTTTGTTACCATAAGGATTTTTGCTAGAACAGAACCAAAGAAAAAAACTAGTTCGTAGTGTTGGAGTTTTGTTACCATAAGGATTTTTGCTAGAACAGAACATATTCGCACAATAAAAGATTTTAATGATCGTTTTGTTACCATAAGGATTTTTGCTAGAACAGAACGCTAAAGATACTCCAAACAAAGGTAAGGGAGTTTAGTTACCATAAGAATTTTTGCTAGAACAGTACTTTTGAGGTTTGGGGAACGGCGTGGGGAGTGTTTTGTTACCATAAGGATTTTTGCTGGGACGGATTTGAAAAATGAAAAAGTGAGTGACACCCCCGCCAGAAAGGGCAGAGGGGCACTCCCATCTACATTTTATTGTGTAAATGTTAATTAAATAAGGAAGAATATAAATATTTGATTAATTAAAAGGTATGTAATGTGTTTTTTGGAAATACAATACAAATAAACTTAGTCCATTTTGTTACTGTATATTTTTGCTAGAATATCGTTTATTTATCTTGTTTAATATTGACTACTACATACTCACATATACCCTCTGTTCTTATAGGAAAACCCCAACCAACAAGGCCTGAACTAATGATTTTTGTGCAGTGCTTGAATGTTTCTTTGCCGTAATTACCGGCAAAGTCGGGTTGTAGGTGGTAAGAGAAAGATAGTGGAAACATTTGCCCATTATGGGTGTAACCACTGAGTTAAAGGTCGACATGATTTTTAATGTTTTCTCTTGTTCCTTGTGGTTGATGGTCTAGGACAATGTTGTAGGTTTTGTTTGTAAGGTTGTAGTCTTTTGCTTGTGTAGTCTTTTCTACCAATAAGGATAATGTTATTTAAATGTACTTCTTGATCATTTAGAATGATAATGTTGTTTTTTGTGATTGAGTTTATTTCTTGTGAATTTTATCTTGTTTTCGTGATTGCCATATACAAAATAAACAGGAGCTATTTTAGTAAGCCTTCCGAGTTGATTAAATAGAATTTCCATATCATCTTTGGATGTGGATTCATAGACGAAGTCTTTGCCAAGTAGATAGAAATTTGGTGTTTGTGATTTCTTTTGTTGTTTTGATGTTGTAGGTGGTTTTATGGATGGTATACATACTCATAGAACCAAAAGTAACGATGGATGTGGACATGATGGTTGAAAGGATTATGGAGAGAATTGGTTTTCTTTTCTTGAATATTAATAATAGGATTAGTAAATAGAATAGTGTATGTACAGCCCACATAGCTTGATACGTACGCATATTCCAACAATTTAATAGTAATGCGATACAGATGGCGTATCGTATTTTTTGTTTAATGTATCCTTTAATACGTTGTTAATTAAATAACATAATCCGATTTCTAGAATGAGAATTCCCATTTGAAGATAGATCATGTTATCACTTTCTTTTGTTTTATCTTACACCATTGTTAGAAAGATTTTTTAGTTTATGCAGTATAATAAAATGGGTGAGACTATGTATAAAATAATGATTGTAGAAGATGATGAACTCATCTCAAAAAAGTTAGAATCGTTTCTTGAATCTTGGAATTATTCAGTTTGTCGAGTTACTGATTTTTATAATGTGATGGATGCATTTCATTCCTTTAATCCAGACTTAGTATTAATGGATATAACACTGCCTTATTTAAATGGATATTTATGGACGGAAAAGATTCGTGAAGAATCCAAAGTTCCTATTATCTTTATTTCAAGTGCTACAGACAATATGAGTATTGTGATGGCTATCTCTAAGGGTGCGGATGATTTTGTGTGCAAGCCATTTGATTTAAATGTTCTAGCTGCTAAAATAACAGCTATCTTACGTCGTAGTTATGACTTTGTATCTAATCATAATATTCTTGAATATCAAGGTGTACGCTTTAATTTAGATGATAATACGGTAAACTTTCAATCTTCTCAAATGGAATTGAGTAAGAATGAGGCGAAGATCCTACGTTTACTTATGGAAAAGAAGGGGACGATTGTATCTCGAGATAGTTTAATGGAATATTTGTGGAAGACGGACTTTTATGTGGATGAAAATGCACTGAGTGTGAATGTGAATCGTTTGCGTAAAAAGTTAGAGAGTATTGGAATTGTGGATTTTATTCAAACAAAAAAAGGATTGGGATATAAGATATGAAGTTGTTTAGTCATTATTTAAAAGATCGAGCGTTCTTCATCACAATTTATGTTGTGAGTGTATTCGTCTGTTTATGTGTATTTAAACTCTATAATTTAGAACTTGAAGCTTTTACATATGCCTTTATGCTTTTATGTGTATTGTTGGTGGTTTGTTTCTTTTGGGATTACCACAAATATTATAAGAAACACCAAACACTAGTAACACTTCAATCCAATAGTAATGTTTCTTTATCTTGTGATCTTCAAGATTCTTCATTGATGGGAGAAGACTATCATAAAATCTTAGTGGCTATGAAAGAGTATCATGATGAGTATGTTATTTCTTCAGAAAATAAAATGCATGATTTAGAAGATTATTTTACGATGTGGGTGCATCAGGCTAAACTTCCCATTGCCGCTATGAAATTACTACTTGAAGATGAGAACTTAAGTCGTAGTGAAATTAAGTTGCAACTCTTACGTATGGATCAATATACAGACATGGTTTTAGCCTATCTACGCTTAAATAGTACGCACACAGATTTCTTATTTAAAGAATTAGAATTGGATGATTTGATTCGACAATCGATTCGCCGTTTCTCAACAGAATTTATTCGAAAACACATTCAGTTGAGCTTTAAAGAAACCGGGGATGTTATTTTAAGTGATGAAAAGTGGCTTGTGTTTGTGTTGGAACAAATTCTTTCAAATAGTCTTAAATATACCAATGAAAATGGTTCTATATCTATATATATGAAGTCTAAACATGTCTTAGTGATTGAAGATACGGGTATTGGTATTAGTGCAAGTGATCTAAATCGTGTATTTGAAAAGGGATATACAGGCATAAATGGGCGTAGTGATAAAACAGCTAGTGGTCTAGGTCTATATTTGTGTAAGAATATTTTAGATATGTTGAATCATAAAATCAGAATTGAATCAAATGTTGGTAAAGGGACTCGAGTGATATTGGATCTTACGCATTTTGAAGGAAGAATAGAGTAATCTTACAATCTTGTAAGGATAGTGTTAGCTGAATCGATGGCTGTATTTTTGGATTCTTTGTAGAATTTTGGTGTACATGGAGGTAATGAATATGGCATTATTAGAAGTAAAAAATTTGAAAAAAGTATATACAACAAGATTTACACAGAATCAAGTACAGGCATTGACCAACGTTAATTTTAGTGTGAATAAAGGTGAATATGTAGCTATCATGGGAGAGTCTGGATCTGGCAAGACAACACTATTAAATATCTTGGCAGCTTTAGATAAACCAACAAGTGGACAAGTCTTATTACATGGTAAAGATATTACGCATATTTCAGAAAAGGAAATTGCGAACTTTCGAAGAGAACACTTGGGCTTTGTATTCCAAGATTTTAACTTATTAGATAATTTTAATAATCGCGATAATATTTTCTTGCCTTTGGTTTTAAGCAAGAAAAAATATCCAGAAATGAAAAAAAGATTGGAACCTATCGCAAAACAATTAGGAATTGAGGGTATTTTAGATAAGTTTCCATATGAAATTAGTGGTGGACAAAAGCAGCGTGTAGCTGTAGCTCGTGCCATCATCACAAATCCAGATTTAATTTTGGCCGATGAGCCAACGGGAGCTTTGGATTCAAAGAGTACAGAGGAACTATTACATTTATTTGGAACCATCAATGCGAATCAACAAACAATTGTAATGGTAACTCATTCGACAAAGGCGGCAAGTCATGCGTCTCGCGTTCTATTTATTAAGGATGGAAAAATCTTCCATGAAATTTATAAGGGAAACAAGAATTTAGATCAGATGTACCAATGTATTAGTGATACGTTGACATTACTAGCTACAGGTGGTGTGCATCATGAGTAGAGCTTTCTATTTAAATTTAGCTGTAGATAATTTGAAGAAGAATGCGCGTACCATCATTCCTTATATATTAACGAGTGTCTTAACGACAATGATGTTGTATATGGTCGTTTCTTTGGCAAACAATCCAAACTTAAATGAGATGTTAGGGGCAATGACACTAACACAGATGTTAGGCTTTGGAGTTGTGATTATTGAAATCTTTGCGTTTATCTTCTTGTTCTATACACATAGCTTTTTAATTAAAAGAAGACAAAAAGAGTTTGCGCTATTCTCTATATTAGGAATGGAAAAGAAGCATTTAGCTCGCGTCTTGTTTTATGAAACTGCGATTACTTTATTTGTATCATTAGCTTTAGGTATTGGTTTAGGTATCTTGTTTGATAAAGCGATGTTTTTAATCATCGCAAAAATGATTGGTGCAGATATTATACTTGGTTTCTATTTCTCATTTATAGGCATGAGACAATGTATTCTTGTGATTGGACTCATCTATGTATTGATCTATTTCTATTCTATGATTCGTATTCATATTTCAAGTCCGATTGAATTACTTCATTCCGATCATATGGGCGAAAAAGAGCCTAAGGCAAAATGGTTTCTTTCTATTATTGGTATTCTTTGTCTAGGTATTGGATATTATTTGTCAGTTACCACAAAAAATCCTTTAACGGCATTCTATTTTTTCTTTGTGGCTGTTGTACTTGTGATTATTGGAACGTATTTATTGTTTACATCCATATCAGTGACCTTCTTAAAATTAATGAAGAAAAATAAGAATTACTATTATAAGACGAATCACTTTATTAGTGTTTCTGGCATGATGTATCGTATGAAACAAAATGCGGTAGGACTAGCCAATATCTGTATTCTTTCAACAATGGTTTTAGTCATGTTGTCTACAACACTAAGTATGTGGTCAAGTATTGATAGTATTGTGGATTCACAATATCCTAGAAGTGTAATGGGAAATGGATATGGGGATGCTTCTAATATTGATTTTGATGAAATGAATGAAGAATTGATTCGTATGGGCATTGTTCCAAAGAATCTTCTTGCGTATAAGAGATTGGATTATGCTGGATATTTAAAGAATGGCACTTTGATTACGGATTACCAGAATGAGGGGATGAATGCAGTAAATGAGATTCAAGAATTTTATTGTCTTCCACTAAAGGATATTCAAGATTATGAAAATATCAAGGGTTCTTTAAAGCCAAATGAAATCTATGTGTATTCCAATGTAGAAAAGGTTAAAGAGAAAACTTTATCTTTATTTGGTAAGGAATATGTAGTTAAAGGTCAATTGAACCACTTGAAGATGGATGAGAGCAATCCCAATGTGACAGAACATTATTATATTATTGTGGATTCAGAAAAGACTTTAGAGAAGATGCAAGAAGATCAGACAAATGTGTATGGCGACAACGCGAGTACAATATTTGCGAGTTATTCATTTGATTGTGATGCGAATGAGCGTGAAGTTATTAAAAAGTTAGGTCAGAATGGAAATATAAATAATTTTATTTGGTTAAGTAAATCGGATCAGAAACAAGGACTTATTGAGCTTTATGCGGGTATCTTATTTATTGGAATCTTCTTAAGCTTCTTATTTATTATGGCAACCATTCTAATTATGTACTACAAACAAATTACAGAAGGCTATGAAGATAAGGATCGTTTTGAAATTATGCAAAAAGTAGGTCTTGAACAACAAGATGTAAAGAAGGCTATTCATTCACAGGTATTAACGGTATTCTTTATGCCACTACTTGTGGCAGGGCTTCATGTTTGTTTTGCGTATCCAATGATTGAAAAGCTACTTCATTTGTTGTTTGTGAGCGATTCATGGCTTTATATTCGTACGACAATATTCTGTTTTGTGGCTTTTGCCCTAGTCTACATTGTGATTTATGTATTAACTTCAAAAGTGTATTATGGAATTGTAAAACGAAATGCTTAATTGGATATTGGGATTTATCTTGATTGGATTATGTATCTATATATATTATGTGAATCATCATGGAATTTAGTACTCGAATTGAATATTCCATGGTGGCGGAGCCACCCAATCCATGAAAATAGAGCCACTAAATC
>OIZE01000742.1_pt1 | contig 24183 bp, 17 predicted proteins | sample 1588421 | NCBI WGS metagenome assembly OIZE01 (sample SAMN03283251) | human gut metagenome | biome: human-associated habitat; material: feces | host: Homo sapiens | place: USA | collected 2013 | reverse complement strand
GTGGGCGTGGGCACCGTGGCCGTAGACCCCAAGGTGATCCCCTACTACACCAAGATGTTCATCCAGACCACCAACGGCCGCCGTGTCTACGGCATGGGCACCGCCCTGGACTGCGGCGGCGCCATCAAGGGCAACATCGTGGACCTGTGGTTCCCCACCAAGGCGGACTGCTACTCCTGGGGCCGCCGAAACGTCACCGTGTATATTCTGGATAAAAAGGCAAGCTAAGAGCATGGCCCCACCGGGGCCATGCTCTTTCTTTACCCGCAGCCCCCGGCTCACGCCGGGGGCTGCTTTTTTATTCTCCGTAGTGCACGTGCAGCAGCGCGTGACACTTTTCCTCGCCGTACTCCCTGAGTAAAGACGTGACGATGGGGTTTTTCTCCGCCCGCTTGAACATAGCGGAGGCATCGGCGGCATACAGTCCCTCGCCCCGCTTCTTCTTCACGTTGCTCAGCCCATAGGGCTGTCCCGCGCCGCCTACGCAGCCGCCCTGACAGGTCATGACCTCTATCAGGTGGTAGAAGCACTTGCCCGCTTCGATATCCGCGATCAGCTCCTTGGCGTGGATCAGCCCGTTAACCACGGCGATACGCAGCTCCTGCCCGTCCACGTTCAGTTCCACATGGCGGATGGATCCGTCTCCCCGCAGATCGGTGACACGGACGGCCCGCAGCGCATTCTTGCTCTTGTCCGGCAGGCAGTGACGCACCACCGCCTCGGCCACACCGCCGGTGACGCCGTAGATCACCGCCGCGCCGCTGCCCAAACCGAAGGGCAGGTCCGGGGACTCCAGCTCCAGCTCGTCCAGCTGCACGCCCGTCTCACGCATCATGTCCACCAGCTCCCGGGTAGTCAGCACCAGATCCACATCCGGCCGACCGTTATGGACGAACTCCGGCCGCGCCGCCTCCATCTTCTTGGCAGTGCAGGGCATAATGGCGATGTTGTAGGTAGTCCGCCCGTCGGCGGCATCTTTTTCGGCGTATTTGTCACGGATGACCGCCGCGAACATCTCCATGGGCGATTTGCAGGTGGAGATATGCTTCAGATACTTAGGGTCGTTGAACTCCAGATACCGCACCCAGGCGGGACAGCAGCTGGTGAACATGGGGAACGGCCCGCCGTTTTTCAGCCGCTGCAAAAACTCCTCCGCCTCCAGTATGGTGGTCATATCCGCGCCGAAGTTGGTGTCGTACACCTCGTCCACACCCATGAGCTTCAGCGCCGTGGTCATCTTGTCAATGACGTTCACGCCTGCCGGAATGCCAAAGGCCTCACCCAGCGCCACACGGACGGCCGGCGCGATCTGCACCACCACACGCTTCTTCGGGTCGTGGATGGCCGCCCACGCGGTGCCGATCTGATCGTTAACGGTGATAGCGCCGGTGGTGCACACGGCGGCGCACTGGCCGCAGCCCACGCACTTCGTCTCGCCCAGCTTTTTGTCAAAGGCCGGCATCACCTGCAGCTCGCTGCCCCGGAAGGCAAAGTTCAGAATACCCTGTCCCTGCAGCTCCTCGCACACCCGCACGCAGTCGCCGCACAGGATGCACTTGTTGGGGTCCCGGAACACCGCGTAGCTGGTGTAATCCTTCTCGTACCGGGGCTTATTGTTGGGGAAACGGATATGCCGCACGCCAAAGCGCTGGGCCAGCTCCTGCAATCGGCAGTTGCCGCTTTTGGCACAGGTAGTGCAGGAGCAGTCATGGGCCGCCAGCAGCAGCTCCAGTATCATCCGCCGGTGCCTCAGCAGCCGGGCGGTGTTGGTCCTGATCTCCATGCCATCCCGGGGCTCCATGGAGCAGGAGGCGTCGATCTTCCCGGTCTTTACGTCCTCCACGATGCACATACGGCACGCGCCGTGAACGGACAGGTCGGAGTAATAGCAGAACGTGGGGATGTCGATACCCGCCTTGCGGATGACCGCCAGCACGTTGCGCTCGCCGTCAAAGGGCACCCGCTGCCCGTCGATGACCATAATTCCCTTTGCCATGGCTCACTCCTCCTCAATGGCGTCGATCGCGCCGAAGGGGCACGCGCCCCAGCAAGCGCCGCAGTGGATGCACTTCTCGTTGTCAATGACGTAGGGCATACGGGGCTGCCCGGAGATGGCCTCCATGGGACAGTTCCGCGCGCACTTGCCGCAGCCCTTGCACAGCTCCGGTTTGATCTCCAACCGGCGTTTGCGCCCGTTGCAGATGGGACAGTGGTGATCCACCACATGGCGCAGATAATCCTGCCGGAAGTTCCGCAGGGTGGACATCACCGGCTTGCAGGCCGTCTGCCCCAGGCCGCACAGGGCCGTGTCCGTGATGGTATCGCTAAGAGACTCCAGCAGATCCAGATCGGCCAGACTCCCCTCGTTATTGATGATGCGCTCCAGCGTCTCCAGCATACGCTTTGTGCCCTCCCGGCAGGGGGTGCACTTGCCGCAGCTCTCGTTCTGGGTAAAGTGCATAAAGAACCGTGCCACCTCCACCATGCAGGTGTCCTCGTCCATGACCACCAGGCCGCCGGAACCGATAATGGCCCCCAGCTTTTTCAGCGAGTCGAAGTCCATAGGGTAGTCCAGATGCTCCTCGGTCAGACATCCGCCGGAAGGCCCGCCGATCTGCACGGCCTTGAACTTCTTGCCGTCCGGGATACCGCCGCCGATGTCGAAGATGATCTCCCGCAGGGTGGCGCCCATAGGCACCTCCACCAGTCCCGTATTCACCACGTTGCCCGTCAAAGCAAATGTCTTGGTGCCGGCGCTGCCCTCGGTGCCGATGCCCCGATACCACGCCGCGCCCTTGTTGATGATGTTCGGCACGTTGGCGAACGTCTCCACATTGTTCAGCACCGTGGGCTTTCCCCACAGTCCCTGGTCTACCGTCCGGGGCGGCTTTACCCGGGGCATACCCCGCTTACCCTCGATAGAGGCGGTCAGGGCGCTGCCCTCACCGCAGACGAAAGCGCCGGCGCCGCGGTTGATGTGGATATGGAAGCTGAACCCGCTGCCCATGATGTCGTCGCCCAGCAGTCCGGCCGCCGCAGCCTTGTCGATGGCCACCTGCAAACGCTTCACCGCCAGCGGATACTCGGCGCGGACGTAGATATAGCCCTCGTGCGCGCCGGTGGCTGCGCCGGCGATCATCATGCCCTCCAGCACGGAATGGGGATTGCCCTCCATGATGGAGCGGTCCATGAAAGCGCCCGGGTCACCCTCGTCGCCGTTGCAGACGATGTACTTCACCGGTTCCTCCGTGTGTCGGCGCACACTCTCCCACTTGTGTCCGGCGGGAAACCCGCCGCCGCCCCGGCCCCGCAGACCGGAGTCGGAGATCTCCCTGCAGATTGCCGCGCCATCCATGTCGAACAGCGCCTTTTCAAAGGCGATGTACCCGCCCTTGGCAATGTATTCCTCCAGATTTTCCGCGTCACTGGTGCCGCAGCTGGCCAGCACCACCCGGTGCTGCTTCTTGTAAAAGGGGATATCCTCCTGCCGGGGATAGGACACGCCGTCCTGGTGGTAGGTCAGCCGTTCGATGACCTCGCCGCCCAGCAGCGTTCTCTCCACGATCTCGCGGCAATCCTCCGGCTTCACCCGGACATACATCACACCCAGCGGCTCGATATGCACCAGCGGTCCCATCTCGCAGAAGCCGTGGCAGCCACTCATCTTGATGTGCAGGCTCTTCTCCGCGTCGCCGTGGTGGGTCAGGCCCACATACACCTGCAGTCCCCGCTGGGCACACTCCTCCCGCAGGTTCTCATACACCTTCATGGACCCGCTGGCGATACAGCCCGTACCGGCACAGATCAGCACGTTCAGGGACGATCTGCTCCGTTCCAGCGCCTCCGCCGCCTGTTCGTGCATGGCGCGGAAGCCCTCCCGTGTCAGCTTGCTCATTCCGCCGCCTCCTTTCCGCGAATGGCCTCCAACTCCGCCAGCGCCGTCTCCGGCGTCATCTTGGCGTACACCTCGCCGTCAACCGTCATCACCGGCGCCAGACCGCAGGCGCCCAGACAGGCCACCGTCTCCAGCGTAAATACGCCGTCGGCGCTGGTCCTGCGCTTGCCGTCCAGCTTCAGGTACTCATAGATCGCGTCGTAGATAGGCCCGGACTTCCGCACATGACAGGCCGTGCCGTCACAGACCTTGATGATGTGCTTTCCCTTGGGCTCCAGCGAGAAATTCTCATAAAACGTGGCCACGCTGTACACCCGTGAGACGCTGATGTGCAGCATATCCGCCACCAGTTCCATATTCTCTTGGCTCAGGTAGTTCTCCGACGCCTGTATCTCCTGCAAAATGGCGATGAGCTTCGCGCTGTCGCAGTCGTGGGCCCGGACGATGGCCACCGTTTTCTCCTGTTCCGATCTCATGCTCTCTCCTCCTAAAACGTGTTGAACGCCGTGTCGCTTAGCCTGTTAATTTTCTAACACTCCACCCGTACTGTACCATAGGCCCGCCCGCCTTGCAACAGCAAAAGAGGGGAAATTCTCGCCGTGCGAACTTTTCTCCACCCTGCACAAAAACGTCCCCGCTTTTTTGCCTTAAACGGCAAAAAGCAAGGGGGCATAACTTTTTTTCATGGCTTCGACAGCATAAGTGCCCCCCGCAGACCCATGGACCTGCGGGGGGCACTCTCTGTTTACATGATACCGGACTTTTCCTTGCTGGCAGCGATGGCCGCGTTCAGTCTTCGGGCCGGGTAATATACCAGCAGGCCGAACACCGTGAACAGCGCGCACATGCCCAGCAGCACCAGCGCGCAGCGCAGGTATGTGTCGCCGTACATACCGCCCACCGTCTCCCGGATCATATCCATGCCGTAGTGGAAGGGCATGAAGGGATACAGGGTCTGGAACAGCTGCGGCAGCACGTGCACTGGGTACGAGCCGCCGGACCCGGCCACCTGAATGACCATGATAATGACCGACAGCGCCATGCCCACGTTGTCCAGGGCATACACCAGCGCGTAGTTCATACTGGCGAAGTTCAGCGAGCACAGGCAGCAGGCCAGCACGAACAGCGCCGGCTCCGCCGTCTCCATCCCCACGAAGTACAGGCACCCGAAGGCCGTCACCAGCGCCTGGGCCATGGCCATCAGGAAGAAGGTGAGAAACCGCCCAAAGTAGCGCTCCGCCGCCCGGCACCCGGCAAACTCCGGCTGGGTCACCGGTACCTTCAGCATCACGGCGGTCAGCAGGCTGCCCACAAACAGCGCCAGCATGACGTAGTAGGGCGACATGGCCGCGCCGTAGTCCTTGATCTCATAGATGATCTCCGTGTTCAGCTGCACCGGCGAGCTGAGGTAGTCCGCCATGCTTTCGGCATCGCTGCTCTCCATCAGCTCCGTAAAGCGCTTGAAGGCTTCGCTCTCCGTTACCCGGCGCACATCGTCCTCGATATCCGCCAGATACGTCTCCACCGTGTTGGCCAGGGTGATGCCCGCGTCCAGCGTAGGCTGTACGGTGGTCATGGCATCGGCGTAGCTGTCCAGCGTGCCGGACACCTCCCCCAGGCTGCCGCCCACGGCCCCCAGCAGCTGCTGGACGGACCGCAGCGTGGTCTGGGCCTGTGCCCCGGTGGTGTGCAGGTATTCGTTGACCTCCTTATTGGTCTGCACCGCCGCAGCCAGCAGCTCCTGCCGCACCTGATGCAGCATATCCAGCACCGGTCCCTGCAGGGCCGACGGCTCCAGCGTATCCACCAGCGCGTCCAGCGCCTGCAGATCGGCGATGGCCGTCTCCAGCTGCGCCTTCAGGGCCTCGTCCTCGGCAGCCGCCAGCTGGTCCTCCAGCGCGGCGATGGCCGCCTGTATCTTCCGGTGCAGGTCCGCCTTCAGCGCTTCGTCGGCGGCAGAGGTATCCATACTCCGCAGGGCATCCTCGATGTCGCCCAGTACCTTATCCGTGTTGTTCAGCACCGTCAGCAGGTCGCTGTACGCCGTGTCCGCCGCGCTCAGGCCCGTGCTGATAAGCTGCACCGTGCTGCCCGCCGCCGCATCAGCGTCCTCCACCGTTCCCCGTGCGTCCGCGATGGTCACGGACGCCGCGGTCAGCAGCCCGTCCGCCCCGTTCATCACGTCCTTCAGCGACAGCAGCACCTTCTGCAGCTGCGCCATCTCCTGCCGCGCACCGGTCAGCTTATCCATAATGCCGTCCGCCAGCGCCTCCGAATCCAGCCCCATGGCCTTGAACACGGAACCCGCCGTGGTCAGCGCCTCAGCAGCCTTGCCGATGACCGTGGTGTTGATCTGCTCCTGCACGGCGGTCTTGGCCTTGCTGGTGATCTTGGGGGCGATGGCGTTCTTCTTCTCGTTCTCGTAATACTGTATCTGCGGGTGGCGCAGGTCGCCGGACAGGATGCTCACAAAATCCTCGGTAAATTCCTCCGGCACGATCAACGCCGCGTAGTAGTCGCCGGACTCCACCCCGTCCAGGGCCTCCGCCCGGCTGTCCACGAACACCCAGCCCATCTGGTCGTTGCTCTCCAGTCCCTGCAGCACCAGCGCGCCGATGTTCACCTCCAGGCCCAGCACCTCACAGCCCGCGTCCTCGCTGGCCACTGCCACGCTGATGCGGCTGGTGGACGCCGTGCCGTAGGGATCCCAGTTGGACAGGATGTTGAACCAGGCGTACAGACACGGCACCAGGCACAACCCCAGCAGCACCACCACCGCCACCACACTGGCCGTCAGCCGCCGCCAGTCGGCGCGAAAGATTTTCCAGATGTTCTTCATCGGTCCACCTGCCCTTCCCGGCCCTCCGCCGCACCGCGCCGCAGGTCATCGGACAGCCCCTGTATCGCCCGGGTCAGCGCGTCCAGATCGGACGCCAGCTTCTCCGGGTCGTCCAGCAGCCGTTCCAGCACCCGCGCGCCGCTGTATACCGGCGCGGCAGGCGTCGGCGCGCTGTCTGCCTGCGGCGCTCCGCCGTGCACCTCCCGCAGTATCTCGTCCACGGAATATGCCTCCGGCTCCGGCGCTGCCGGTGCCTTTGTGACCGGCATCTCCTCCGCAGGTGCCGGGGAAATCTCCTCTGCCGCCGGCGTCTCCTCCGGCGCAGGTGCCGCTTCCGCCGCCGTTGCCTCCGTCTCCGGCGTCTCCTGTTCCTCCCGGGTGCCGTGGCGCAGCAGCAGACCCATCCGTGGCACCTTGGGCAGCTCCGGCAGCTCCAGCAGTGTGCCCAGGCTCTTCTGCTCCATCTGGGTGATGTTCTCCAGCTTCTTTTGCAGCTCATAGTCCGCGTACTCCACGGCGATCAGATACGCCGCCACCGCGAACATGGACAGTATCCACAGCATCAGGGTGAACACCTTGTTCCCCTCCGCCAGAAACATCAGCAGCATCAATCCCAGCGTCACCGCCAGCAGCATCCGCATACCGACGCGTATGCGCCGCCGGTTGTTCCGGTGCAGGGTGCTGACCTCCTCCAGCAGGCGGTCATACAACTCCTGATAGTCCCGTTCTCTTGTCATCGGTCAACACCTCCTTTCACAGCAGCTCCGTCTCCTCCAGCTTCTCCTCCATAAAGTGGTTCAGTCCCATGAAGGGCCGCCGCACCAGCAGGCCGATCAGCAGCGCCGCCGCGGCGAACAGCAGCAGGAAGCCGATCTGCTGCCAGTAGTAATTCCCGTACATCCCGCAGATGCACTCGCGCATGGCGTCGATGGCGTAGGGGAAGGGGAAGAAGCGATAGATCTTCTGATAGATGGCCGGCAGCAGCTCAATGGGGAACGTGCCGGAGGAGCCTGCGATCTGCATGACCATGATGACCACCACAATGGCCTTGCCCACGTCGCCGAAGGAGATGGCCAGGGAATAGATCAGCAGGCTGAATGTGAAGGCCGTCAGCGCGCCCGTGAGATACAGCATCCCCGGGTGCAGGCACTGGACCTTCAGTATGTACAGGTCTCCGGTAACGATGACCGCCGCCTGTATCTGGCTCAGCACGAAAAAGAACAGGTACCGCCCGAAGTACAGCTCCGCCGGCTTCGGGTCGATCAGGCCCTCCGTCCGGGCGTGTATCTTGATAAGGGATGACAGGATCACGCCGCCCACCCAGATGGCCAGCACCGTGTAGAACGGCGTCATGGCCGAGCCGTAGTTGGCGATGGGATACACCGCATTCACGCTGGTCTGCACCATTTCCGGAAAATACTGGCCGTACACCGCCGGGTCGCCGCCCAGGATATTCACCAGCGTATCCATGTATTCGTCTGTGGTCAGCCCCTCCAGGTCGTCTATGGTGCTCTCCAGCGAGGTCAGCAGCTTCTCCGTAGCCGGCCGCAGCAGCGCCATGGTGTCGCCCACAGCGTCAGCGGTCTCCGCCAGCGCGGTCTTCATGACCTTGGCGTCTCCAGCCAGCGCAGCCATGCCCTCCATGGTGTCCGCCACCTGACCGGCCACGGTGTCCAGCTCCTTTTGCAGCGCCTTTGAAGTCACGGGGATCTTATCCACCATCGTCCGGATGGACTTCACCAACGCGTCGCAGTCCGCCAGCAGGTCGGCAGAATCCGGACTCTCCGCCAGTGCCCGCAGCTGCTTTGCCGTCTTGCGGCACTCCGCCGCCGTCTGCCGCGCCGCCTCCGCCTGGGTCTTGCCCGCCTCCGTGCCGGAGGCCTCCAGTCCCGCCGCCCACGTTTCCAGCGTGTCCGCCGCCTTTTCCAGCTGCGCCGCCGCATCTCGCAGCTGCTGCTGTGCCGACGGCAACTCCGGCGCGTTCCCAATGGCGCTGTTCAGCCGATCCAGCGCCCGTTCCACCCGGGCCAGGGCCGTGTTCAGCTGCATCTGTATCTCCGCCGCCGTCTGCTGCAGCTGTGCGCCGTCCGGCAGGTTCTTGTTGATATTGGCCACGGCCGCCTCCAGCGCCGCCGCGCTGCTCTCCGACACGCCGCTGCCGCCCGCCGCCTCAAAGGCGTCCATCATCCGCCCGCAGGCGTGCAGCAGATCCTGGGCCTGGTACAGCACGCCCTTCACAGCGGCCTCCGGATCGTCGGCGGTCAGGTCCGCCGCCAGCAGATTGCTCTGCTCCATGATGCCGTCGATGACCACCTCCAGATAGTTTTCACTGATGGAGCGCTTCAGCGTCTCCACCGCCGTGTCGGTGATCTTGGTGGCCACGGCGTTCTTCTTGGCGTTTTCGTAGTAGGTGATGGCCGGCTTTCCCGTCCAGTCCGTCAGCATCCGGTACATATTCCGGCTGAACTGCTTGTCGATGACCACCGCCGCGTAGTAGTCGCCGGACTCCACGCCGCCCTTGGCCTCCTCCTCGGTGTCCACGATGACCCAGTTGATGGACGTAGCCTCCCGCAGGTCGGCCACCACGTCGTCGCCCTTGTTCTCGTAGGTGCCGTCCGCGTCGGTATAGCCCTCGTCCAGCGACGCCACCGCGATGGATATCCCCCCGGTGTTGCCGTAAGGGTCCCAGTTGGAGTAGATATTCAGCCAGGCGTACAGGCTGGGCAGCAGGGCGATGGCGACCACCACCACGCAGGCGAAAAAGCACTTGCTCAGCGTCCGTATATCGGTTTTGAACACCGTCCAGATATTACGCATACTGCCTCCTTACGCGCGGCACGCCGCGCTGTATATAAAGCTGTCGTTAACAATAATGTATCAGTATGTATTATACAGAAAGCCTCCATGATTTGTCCACACAAAACCCGTTTTTTGCCCAAAAAAGCAGAAAAGAGACGGCTCCCGCCGTCTCTTTCGTTCTACTCTTTTTCTGTATCCTCCGCCACGATGCGGTAGTAGGTATTCCCCGTCAGCTTGTACACGATGGCATACAGCACCGCGAACACCGCAAAGCTCACCGCCGTTGTGCCGATCAGCAGCCCCCGGTTGTCCAGATTGAACAGGATCAGCAGCTTGTGGATGAACGGGAAGGCGAAGCACAGATGCACGCCCGCCAGCACCAGCGGCAGATAGAACACCGTCAGCAGCTGGCTGTTGATGCTGCGGCGGATGTCCACCTTGGTCATGCCCACCTTCTGCATGATGTCGAAGCGACTCTGATCCTCATAGCCCTCCGAAAGCTGCTTATAGTACAGGATAGCCACCGCCGCGAAGATAAACACGATACTCAGCATGATGCCCAGGAAGAACAATCCGCCGTAGGTGCCGTAGAAGTCTGCCCGGTTGGCGGCCTTGGACTCCACGCTGACGCCCACGCCCCAGTCACTGCTGACGCCCGCCAGATAGCCGTTCAGCGCGTCCTCCAGATTGGGCGTTGTGCCATCGATGTTCCCCTGCTGGTTTTCCGGCAGATCAGTGTCGAAGGCGTAGTGCCACGTGGCCGTGAGATACCAGCCGTATTTCTCGCTCAGTCCGTCCTCCAGCTCCTGCACGAACTGTGTGAAGTGCGGCATGACCACCATCAGGGTCGGGGTGATATCCGCCGTGAAGGGGCCGCTCAGCGGCGGAATGTCCCGATCCATGACCCGGAACGTCCATTCCCCGTCGACGGTCAGGGTGTCGTAAGGGAAATCCGTCCGCAGAGCCGCCACATACACCTGCCCGTCGTTCAGCGTCAGGCTCTGCCCCGTGGCGGCGTTGTAATCCTCCAGCGGCAGGAAATGCAGCTGCGTCACACGGGTGCTGTCCACTGCGGACGCACCGGCGTTGCCCAACCGCAGATCCCCACCGTCCAGCAGACCGCTGACGCTGATCTCACGGTATGTCGCCACATTGCTGGTCTGCCCGCCGAAGTTGAAAACGGTGCTCTCCACACCCTGACGCAGCTGCTCCGCCTCCGCCTCGTCCAGCGGATGATCGCTTCTGCCGTATACCGCCACGTCCATGTCGCGGGGATACCGGGCATTCACCGCGTCCTCCTGCCCCACATACAGGCAGGTGGTGGACGAGATCATCACCAGCACCATGGTGGCCAGAATACACACCGACGCCAGCCCCGCACCGTTGCGCTTCATGCGGTAGGCCATGGAGGACACGGACACGAAGTGCTGGGGCCGGTAGTAGTATTTTTTGTTCCTTTGCAAGCCGCGGCACAGCGTCACCGACCCGCTGATGAACAGCAGATACGTGGCCGCGATCACCATGAGCACCGCCGCGAAGAACCACGTCAGCGCCGCCAGTGGTTCCTTGATGGACACCGCCAGCCAGTAGGCCCCGGCCAGCAGCACCGCCCCCGCCGCCGTCAGCACCCACTGCGCCTTGGGCGGCTTCTCGCCCACGCTCTCGCTGCGCAGCAGCCCCACCGCGCTGACGCCGTGCAGCTGCCGCAGCCCGTTCAGCAATATCAGCGTGTGGATGGCCGCAAACAACGCCGCCGCAGCCAGCAGAGACGATACGGACACCGTCAGGGTATAGGTCACGGGCACCTGCAAAAGCCGCACCATACCCAACTCCGCCAGCTTATACAGTACCATGCCCAGAAGCAGTCCCGTCCCCGTGGTCAGGCCATAGGTGATGACCGTCTCCCACAGCAGAATGCGAGCGATGTTGCCCTTGCCCATACCCAGCACATTGTACAGGCCAAACTCCCTCTCCCGGCGGCGAATGAGGAACGAGTGGGTATAGAACAAAAATATCAGCGCAAACACGGCGATGACCACCGTGCCCAGCCGCAGTATGATGGCGCTGCTGCCGCCGCCGGACATGTGCTCCAGCACCGGCGAGCCGGACAGCCCCATCAGGATGTAGAACATCAGCACCATCCCGGCGCAGCTCAGCAGATACGGCAGGTACAGCCGCCTGTTTTTTCTCATGCCCGTCCAGGCCAGCCGGGCGTATAATGTCTTTTCCCTCATGCCGGCTCACCGCCCGACTGCAGCATGGTCAGCGTATCGGAGATACGCTGATAGAACCGGGTGTCATCGTCCTCGCCCCGGTACAGCTGGTGGAACACCTGGCCGTCCTTGATGAACAGCACCCGGCCCGCCCGGCTGGCGGCCTTCACGGAGTGTGTCACCATCAATATGGTCTGCCCTGCCCGGTTGATGGCGGCGAACAGCCGCAGCAGCTCGTCGGTGGAGCCGCTGTCCAGTGCGCCAGTGGGCTCATCCGCCAGCAGCAGCTTTGGCTCGGTGATGATGGCCCGGGCCACCGCCGCCCGCTGCTTCTGCCCGCCGGAGACCTCATAGGGGTACTTCTTCAAAAGCTCCGTCAGTCCCAGCTCCCGGGCAATAGGCAGCAGCCGCGCCCGCATATCCTCGTAAGACATTCCCATCAGTACCAGCGGCAGATAGATGTTGTCCTCCAGCGTGAACGTATCCAGCAGGTTGAACTCCTGGAACACAAAACCCAGGTTGTCCCGGCGGAAGGCCGCCGCGTCCCTCTCCCGTATCTTGCCCAGCTCATGGCCGTCCAGCCGCACGGTTCCCGCCGTGGGCTCGTCCAGCGCCGCCAGAATGTTCAACAGCGTGGTCTTGCCGCTGCCGGACTCACCCATGATAGCCACATACTCGCCCTGCTCCACGGTAAAGCTGACGTTCCGCAGCGCCTCTACACGGCTGCCGCCCAGCCGCGAGGTGTATACCTTCCGCAGCCCACTGACTTCCAAAATACTCATAGTCACTCGACCTCCTTATCAACAAGGCCATTATAGTGCGCCGCGCCCCGCCAATCCATCGGTTTGCCTTACCAAAAACGAACAACTCTGTCACCTTTCACTCCGGCAGGAAATCGCCGCGGCCCAGCGTCAGCCTCACCGTGGTGCCCACGCCGGGCACGGACTCGATCCGTATCTCATGCCGCAGATTGCGGCATATCCGCCGGCACAGGTACAGCCCGATGCCGCTGGACCGCCGGTCCAGCCGCCCGTTCTGCCCGGTATAGCCCATGTCAAATACCCGGGGCAGGTCCTCCGGCGCGATGCCCATGCCGCTGTCCCGGATGCACAGATCGTCTCCCTCCCGGTAGATCCGGACGGTCCCGTCCTGCCCGGTGTACTTCAGGGCATTGCTCAGCAGCTGCTCCACCACAAAGGTCAGCCACTTGCCGTCCGTCACCGTCTCCCATTCCACCGGCGTGTAATCCAGTGCGATGCGCCGGTCAATGAACTCCCCGGCAAACCGCCGCACAGCGGCGCACACCACGTCATCCACGGCGCACGTTCGTATCACGTAGTCGCTGCCGCCCTCCTCCAACCGCAGATAGGTCAGTGCCATATCCACATACTGCTCCACCCGGCCCAGCTCCGTCATCAGCCGTCGGGCGGCCGGCGTGTCCTCCCCCTGCAGGGTCAGGCGCATAGCGGCGATGGGCGTCTTGATCTGGTGCACCCATGCGGTGTAATAGGCCGTCATATCCTCCCACCGGGCGGCGCGCGCCGTCTCCTGCCGGCGCAGCTCCCGCCGCAGCGTCTCCACCACGGCGGCGCAGTCCGCCCCCTCCACGGTGGTCATGGCCGGCAAGTCCAGCAGCACCGCCTCGCCCGCCTCCCGCAGACGCTTCAGCGCCTTGTGCCGCCGTGCCGCGCGGCCGTAATCCCACGCCGCAAGGCACGCCCCCAGCAGAACGCACAGCCCTGCCGGATAGCCCACCGCCGCCAGCGGCAGGCCGTACAGGGCAAAGGACACAGCAAACACCCCGACAAACAGCAGAAATGCCGCCAGCGTCAGCCGGCGCTCCTTCAGATATGCTTTGAGCAGCTCCATATCTCTCACTCCACGATGTACCCCACCCCGTGCCGGGTGGCGATAAAGTCCACAAGCCCCACACCTGCCAGCTTCCGCCGCAGGCGGTTCACATTGACGGTCAGCGTGTTCTCATCCACAAAGCTGTCCGTCTCCCATAGCCGCTGCATCAGCTTCTCCCGGCTGACCACCTTCCCGGCGCTCTCCATCAGGCAGGACAAAATACGGTACTCGTTCTTGGTCAGCTCCACCGTCTGCCCCTGATAGGTCAGCTTCTGGTCATCGGCGGACAGCTGTGCGCCCCGTCTCTCCCGCAGCACCGCCGGCGCCGCCATGTCATAGCTGCGCCGCAGCATGGCCTGTACCTTAGCCATCAGAACACCGCCGTCAAAGGGCTTGGCGATAAAATCGTCCGCGCCGAAGTTCATGGCCATGATGACGTTCATGTTATCACCGGCCGAGGACAAAAACAGGATGGGCGCACTGGTCTGCTTCCGCAGCTCCCGGCACCAGTGATAGCCGTCAAAGCACGGCAGGGCGATATCCAATATAATGAGGTGCGGCTGAAATTCCGCCGCCTCCGCCGTCACCGCCCGAAAGTCCCGGACGCACCGGACCTCCAGTCCCCAGCTCTCCGCCAGATGCGCCACCGCCTGGGCGATGGTCCTGTCGTCCTCCACAATAAATATACGGTACATACGCTCACATCCTTTACGCTCTTCATTATACCCTCCCTCGCCTCTGTCCCGCAAGCCCTCTTACTCTTTCAATATTGTCACATTCGCTTACCGGATTTTTTCAAAAACAGGGTTGACAAATCCGCGCCGCCGTGTTATAACTGTACCAACCTACCGAGTTGGTAGTTGTATTTCAGAAATGAGGCGATCACATGACCCGCACTCTTGTTCTCCTGACCGGACGATGTTGACTCCTTTTCCTTTCATTCCACACAACAACATCTGACTATAAACGATAAAGGAGATAAACACTATGTCTAACATCTACACTTCCGCTGACCAGCTGATCGGCAAGACTCCCCTGCTGGAGCTGACCCATATCGAAAAGGCCCATGACCTCAAGGCGAAGATCGTCACCAAGCTGGAGTACTTCAACCCCGCCGGCAGCGTCAAGGACCGTATTGCCAAGGCCATGATCGACGACGCTGAGGCCAAGGGCCTGCTGAAGGCCGGCAGCGTCATCATTGAACCCACCTCCGGCAACACCGGTATCGGCCTGGCTTCCGTGGCCGCCGCCCGGGGCTACCGCATCATCATCGTCATGCCCGAGACCATGTCCGTGGAGCGCCGCCAGCTGATGAAGGCTTACGGCGCCGAGCTGGTGCTCACCGAGGGTGCCAAGGGCATGAAGGGTGCCATTGCCAAGGCCGACGAGCTGGCCAAGGAGATCCCCAACAGCTTCGTGGCAGGCCAGTTCGTCAATCCCGCCAACCCCAGGGCGCACTACGAGACCACCGGTCCCGAGATCTGGGCCGACACCGACGGCAAGGTGGACTTCTTCGTGGCCGGCGTGGGCACCGGCGGTACCATCACCGGCACCGGTAAGTTCCTGAAGGAAAAGAACCCCGCCGTCAAGGTAGTCGCCGTGGAGCCCAAGACCTCCGCCGTGCTGTCCACCGGCATCGCCGGCTCCCACAAGATCCAGGGCATCGGCGCGGGCTTCGTCCCTGACGTGCTGGACACCAAGATCTACGACGAGATCATCCCTGTGGACAACGACGACGCCTTTGCCGTAGGCAAGGAAATGGGTCACCGCGAGGGCGTGCTGGTGGGTATCTCCTCCGGCGCGGCACTGTGGGCCGCCATCGAGCTGGCCAAGCGTCCGGAGAACGCCGGCAAGACCATCGTCGTCCTGCTGCCCGACACCGGCGACCGCTATCTCTCCACCCCGCTGTTTGCGGACTGATACTGCGTTTTTCTTCCTTCCATTTTCTCCTCACAAACATGACGAACGGACCTCTTTCGAGGTCCGTTCGTCTTTTCTTCTGTTTCTTTCCACTTTCTTTCTATTCTCCTTCTATTTTCTTTCTACATTTTTTCTGCTTTTTTGAAACGTTTTTTGCTCCGCAGGTGTATGATAGATGAAAGGCCTTTCACCTCAACAAAAGGAGAACCCCTATGACGGACGAACAGTTCACCCCGCTGGCGGAGCGGTATATGGACACGGTGTTCCGGGTGGCGTACAGCTATCTGCGCTGCCGGGACGATGCCGACGATGTGACCCAGGACGTGCTGATACAGCTGTACAAGCAGGAAAAGGCGTTCGAAAGCGACGCCCATGTGAAGAATTGGCTCATTCGCGTCACGGTCAATCGCTGCAAGAACGTGCTCCGCGCCCCGTGGCACAAGGCGGAGGACATCGCCGACTACGAGAACACGCTGGTGTTCGAGCAGCCCCAGTACCGGGAGCTGTTCGACGCGGTGATGTCGCTGGACAGGCGGTACCGCCTGCCGGTGCTGCTGTACTACTACGAGGGCTACCGCCAGAGGGAGATCGCCGGACTGCTGGGCATACCGGAGGAAACGGTGCGCACCCGGCTCGCCCGCGCCAGAGACAAGCTGAAACACATTTTATCGGAGGTGCCGCAGTATGCATGACAGAGAATTATTTGAAAAAGCCTTTTCCCCGCTGCACGCCTCCCCGGACACACTGACGGAGGTTAGAAAGACCATGCGAAACGAGAAAAAAACACGCCGGGCGCTGGGCAAGGGTGCCGTGATCGCCATTGCCGCCGCGCTGACGCTGACCGTCGCCGTGGCCAGCGGTATTGTGACCCTTATCAAGGCAGATGTATCCCCCGCCGACAAGGTGGACGACGCCACCCACCGCGCCTTCACCGATGACATCGACGCTGCCGCCCCTGTGGTGGACGACGGCAAGGGCGGCCTTGTCCCTGTCCCGGATATGGAGCGCATCCCCGGTGACGTCCAGACCACCCAGCGTCTGGTGGGCCAGTACCTCAGCAAGCTGGACGCAGAGATGACCGTGGACAGCAATACCATCAAACTGGGCACCTTCCTGATCGATGAGAACGGCCTCGGCCTGCTGACCTACTCCGTGGAGAATCCCTCCGGCGTCGGCTACACAGACGTGGGCTACGGCGAGGGCATCGACCTGCCCCTCCAGCCCACCCTGCACTTCCGCAGCCCCGACGAGGGCAATGCCCTGTTCGCCAAGTGCTACGTGGACAAGGAGACCAGCACCGACACCTGCCTGAATGTGGTGCTGTACTTCGCCGCCGGCACGTCCTTCCGGCAGGGCGACCTGCTGTACGTCACCATGCAGGACGAACTGGGGCAGCCCTACTCCATCGCCGTGCAGCCCCGCACCTACGTGCCCGTCGCCACCCTGACCTCCGGCAGCGAGACCCTGACCCTCTCCCCGCTGGGCATGAGCATCCGCAATGCCCATCCCGACCGTGAGCCCCTTGTGGACGAGCTGACCCTCCGCTATCAGGACGGCAGTGAGTTCACCGTGGAGAGCAGCAGCCGCAGCCTGATGAACTGGGTGGTGGGCTGTATGCGCGGCAGCGACGACGCCCCCTTCGCCGACAACACCTACGTGTTTGACCGTCTGGTGGACGTGGACGCCGTGGCCTCCGTCACGCTGGAGGGACACCAGCACACCGATAGCGCCGCTGACGACACCTTCACCCTGACCTATCAGCCCTGAACAGGCAAAAAAGAACCGCCGTCCCGGCGGTTCTTTTTCGCTTATATCACATAATTGTCCCCGGCTGGGGCGTTCATCAGATCCGCCAGCGTGATGTGGGTGAAGTAGTCCCGCGTCAGCTTGTAAAAACCCTGCCACACGCCCAGCGTCCGGCACTCCCCGGCCCGCTGGCACACCGGCGCGTCCGGCTGCAGGCAGGTGACCGGTGCCAGATCGCCCTCCGCCAGCTCCAGTATCTCCCAGAGGGTGTAGTCCTCCGGCTCCCGCGTCAGGCGGTAGCCACCGCCGATGCCGTGGACGCTCTCCACCAGGCCGGCGGCTTTCAGGGCGGGCATGAGCCGCTCGATGTATTTCAGGGAGATGTCCTGCCGGGCGGCCACCTCCTTCATGGGTATAAAGTCCCCGCTGCGGTGCTCCGCCAGATCCAGCAGAACGCGGATGGAATAGCGACCTTTCGTGGAGATCATAGGTCTTCCTCCTGTCAGAAAATACACGGGCCATAAGATGACCCGTGTATAGTATACCACCAATCCCGTAGGTTAGGCAAGTTTAATTTTTCTTTGCGTGCCGATATGCCTGCATGCCCCACACCAGCCAGGCCGCTACCACCGCCGCCAGGACGATCCAACGCACCGTCTCCAAGGGCCAGGCCACCGCGGACAGGTCTGCATAGCGGCTGATCATAACGCTTTCCGCCGTACTGACCGTGGCCACATAGGCAGCGGCCGGCTTCCAGCACACCAGGATCCGCACGATCTCCACGGCAAAGAGCAGTCCGCAGCCGCCATACAGCGCAAAACGGAAGCCCCTATCCCGCACCAGCGGCTCTTTCAGCACCGCGCCGCCGACTACCAGCGCCGCCGCCAGCAGCAGCGGCAGCAGCAGCCATACCGCCTCCTGCCGTACAGTCAGCGCTGCCCAGGAAAACTGCCGCACCACACCGCCGTGCAGCGCATAGGCGGACACCAGTAGGCGCCACACCCCCAGCAGCTGTATGGCCGCGAACAGCCACAGGGCGCACAGCGGTATCAGCAGCAGGATGCGGCGGCGCAGCGTCTCTCGGCTGCGGCACACGCCCCAGCCCAGCCACAGGCACAGGGGCGACGCCAGCAGGCACAGCCACGACCAGTTGTTATAGGGGAATGCCACCCACACTGCCAACGCCATTACTGCCAGACTGTACCCGATGCGGAAGCGCAGGCTTCCCCGGCGCTCCAGATAGGCCTCCACCTCCGCCGGTGTATCGGCACAGGCTCGGGGGCGCGTCTCACCGGCCAGGATGTCGTCCGCCGTCACGCCGTACAGCGCCGCCAGCGCCGGCAGCGCGGCAATGTCCGGCAGCCCCGCGCCGGACTCCCATTTGCTGACAGTTTTGTTGGACACCCCTAATATATCCGCCACCTGCTGCTGTGTCATGTCCCGCCCCCTGCGGAGCGATGCCAGATAGGTGCCTGTCTTTTCCATATCCATTGTCGCGGCCTCCTTTTTTCTTGTTGTTCCCAGTATAGCATACGGCGGATTTTTGTCCATCCCCCGCCAGCTGACTTTGTCTACGGAGCGTAGACAAGGCTGTTTCCACGGAAAAGTGCCCCGTTCTCCGATTTTTTTCTTGACACGGACGGTGGCCTATGGTAATATGTACAAGCTGACGATTTGAGTGGAGGGCGCACGCGGGTGTAGCACAATGGCCAGGGCACCAGCCTTCCAAGCTGGGGATGCGGGTTCGATTCCCGTCACCCGCTCCAACTTGACAGATACGCGCCAGTAGCTCAGTTGGATAGAGCAACTGCCTTCTAAGCAGTAGGCCAGGGGTTCGAGTCCCTTCTGGCGTGCCATTTCCCCTTACGGGCGTCAGCGCTTCCCGTGCGGATGTATATGGTGGGTGTAGCTCAGTTGGTTAGAGCACCGGATTGTGGTTCCGGGTGTCGAGGGTTCGAGTCCCTTTACCCACCCCACAAAAAGAAATGAGGGATCGGGAGTGTCCCGGTCCCTCATCCCTTTCCACACAGGGGTGTCGCCAAGTGGTAAGGCAAGGGACTTTGACTCCCTCATCCGCTGGTTCGAGTCCAGCCATCCCTGCCAGTTCTTTTCGGACGACACCGTCCTTACGATAACTGCATACGCTTCGTTAGCTCAGTAGGTAGAGCACCTGCCTTTTAAGCAGGGTGTCCGGGGTTCGAATCCCCGACGAGGCACCAAAAGAGGAAGATACCTTTTGGTATCTTCCTCTTTTGCTGTCTTGCCTCCGGGGAGTCGAAGTTTATACCCCCTTGCGGGGTAAATCCCCGACGAGGCACCAGAAACAAAGCCACCCCTTAGGGGTGGCTTTGTTTCTGGTGCAGCACTTTTGCTTCGCAAAAGTGGTCGCCTGCGGGCGGGTGACTGAACGCGAGCGGGGGAACCCGCTAAGGTTCCCCCCTCACACTCCCCCTTCCTTGCGATAGGCAGGGGTGAGGGAACAAAACCTGCGGGCAACTACAAAAGAGAAAGATACCTTTTGGTATCTTTCTCTTTTGCTGTCTTGCCTCCGGGGAGTCGAAGTTTATACCCCCTTCCCGCAGAAAGCGCCGCGGGGCTATTTTCTCTCCGCCGCCAGCTTCAGCAGGGTCTCTTTATCGTTAGGCGTTCCGTCCAGCACGGCGTTCAGCAGATACTGCAGCGCATCACCGACCTCTCGCCCCCGCAGCCCCAGCGCCATCAGGTCGCCGCCCTTCACCGTCAGGTCCCTCAGTGAAAAGCACTGCCGCTTCGCCAGCAGCGTGTTCAGAAGATCCTCCGCCTGCTGTATATCCGCCAGACGGCAGCGATCCTCCGGGCTTTGGGCGGCGTTGTCCGCCCGCTTCACCTCCAGCAGCTGCCGAAACGTCTCCTCTCCCAGCTGCGACACGGCGCGGGCAATAGCCTTCTCCGTCCGGGCAATATCCCGGTCGTGCCAGCGCACCAGTGTCACGATGCGTTCGGCCGTGCGGTTGTCCATCCGCAGGCGGCGGCAGATATCCGCCGCCAGGTCCGCCGAGATGGCCGGGTGACCATAAAAATGCCCCACGCCCTGTTCATCCCGGGTAAAGCACGCCGGCTTGCCGATATCATGGAGCAACATAGTCCAGCGCAGGACCACCTCCGCCGGGACGGCGGCCACTGCGTGGGCGCTGTGCCCCCACACGTCGTAGATATGATGGCGATTGTGCTGATCGAAGCCCACGCAGGGCGCGATCTCCGGCAGGAACATCGCCAGCACGTCCGGCCAGTTCAGCAGCACCGGCAGCACGTGACTGCCGCACAGCAGTTTATCCATCTCTGTCAGGATACGCTCCGGCGCGATACAGCGCAGCAGCGGTGCCTTCACCCGCAGCGCCGCATCGGTCCGCGGCTCGACCGAAAATCCCAGTACGGCGGCAAAGCGCAGCGTCCGCAGGATACGCAGCGCATCCTCCTCAAAGCGTCGTTCCGGCTCTCCCACACACCGCAGGATACCCGCCTCCAGATCCTCCCGTCCGCCATACAGATCGGTGATATGCCCGCGCAGGTCCATCGCCATGGCGTTCACCGTCAGGTCACGGCGGCAGAGATCCTCCTCCAGCCTGTCGGAGAAAAACACCTGATCCGGCCGGCGATGGTCCGTATAGGTCCCATCCGCCCGGAAGGTGGTCACTTCAATGTGCATCTCCCCCGCCCGAACCGTGACCGTCCCGTGCTTCAGCCCGGTTGGGATGGCATAGCCGTCAAACAGTGCAAGCACCTGCTCCGGCCGCGCGGCGGTGGTCACGTCCCAATCTCCCGGTGTGCGGCCCAGCAGCGTGTCCCGCACGCAGCCGCCCACGGCATAGGCGGCGAAGCCCGCATCCTCCAGCCGCTCCAACACATATCGCACCGCCTGCGGCAGCATGGCTTCGCCTCCCCTCACGTTTTTTCATCCTCCGCCGCCAAATACCGGCAAAAAAGCCGGTTGCATGGGCGGAAACGTTGTATTATAATAGTACAGTAATTTTTCTGTTCCTGTCAAGGAGGCAGCAAATATGTTTCATCCTACTGAGGACTTTCACAAGTATATCCACCCCGGCAAGCGCGTACACCTTGCCGGCATCGGCGGCGTCAGTATGTGCGCGCTGGCGGAGGTATTGCAGGGCATGGGCGTTACGGTGCAGGGCTCGGACATGAGCGAGAGCGACACCGTGAAGCACCTGCGCTCTGTGGGGATCCCCGTGGCCATCGGCCACTCGGCGGAGAACCTGAAAAACTGCGACGCGGTCATCCGCACCGCCGCCATTCACGACAGCAATCCCGAGATCGCCGGCGCCGTGGCCCGGGGCATCCCGGTCTATGAGCGCGCCCAGGCCTGGGGCGCCATCATGCAGGGCTATCGCAACGCCCTGTGCGTCTCCGGAACCCACGGGAAGACCACCACCACCTCCATGGCCACCCACATCTTCATGGCGGCCCAGGCAGACCCCACGGTGATGATCGGCGGCACGCTGCCGCTGCTGCACTCCGGCTATCGGGTGGGCAGGGGCGACACCATCATTCTGGAGAGCTGTGAGTACTGCAATTCCTTCCTGAACTTCTTTCCCACCGTGGCAGTGATCCTTAACGTCCACGCCGATCATCTGGACTTCTTCAAGGACCTGGCCGATATCGAGCACTCCTTCCACGACTTTGCCGCCCTGGTGCCGGAGCGCGGCTTTATCATCGCCAACGCCGATGACGAGGGCGCCCGCGAGGCCGTCAAGGGCCTGACACATCCGGTGTTCACCTTCAGTGTCAAAGACCGTAGCGCCGACTGCTATGCCGACAACGTCTCCTTCTTTGACGGCTACGGCGACTTCGACGTGGTCATCAACGGCCTGACCTACGCCCATGTGTCCCTGCACGTCCCCGGCGCCCACAATATTTCCAACGCCCTGGCGGCGGCCAGTGCCGCCTATGTTCTCGGCCTTCCCGGCGAGGCGGTAACGGCGGGCCTGGCGTCCTTCACCGGCGCCGGACGGCGCTTTGAGCACAAGGGCACCTTCCGCGGCGCGGAGGTCTATGACGATTACGCCCATCATCCCGACGAGGTGCGGGCGCTGCTGAGTGCCGCGCAGGCGCTGCCCCACGAACGGCTCATCCTGGCCTTCCAGCCCCACACCTACACCCGCACCGCCGCGCTGTTCGACGACTTTGTGGAGGTACTGCGCCTGCCGGACCGCGTAGTGCTGGCGGAGATCTACGCCGCCCGGGAAAAGAACGACATCGGCATCTCCTCCCGGGACCTGGCCGCCCGCATCCCCGGCGCCGTCTACTGCGCCACGCTGGAGCAGACGGCGGACGAGCTGGAAAAGCTGGCCCAGCCCGGCGATATGATCATCACCGTGGGCGCAGGCGACATCTACCGCGCCGGAGAGATGCTGCTGAAACGAGGTGACGCACAGTGACCATCTCCCCTATCTTCCACAACGCCCGTCCGGAGAGCCAGCTGCTGCCACAGGAGGCCGCAGCCTTCGACCTGCTGGACAAGCTGGGTATCGAATACGACCGCGTCAGCCATGACGCCGCCTTCAACATGGAGCTGTGCGCCGAGGTCAGCCGCGTACTGGACGTGTCCGTATGCAAGAACCTGTTTCTGTGCAATCGGCAGAAAACCGCGTTCTATCTGCTGTGCATGCCGCCGGACAAGCCCTTCCACACTAAGGACCTCAGCGCGCAGATCGGCTCCTCCCGCCTGAGCTTCGCCCCGGAGGAGAGCCTGTGGGAGCTGCTGCGCTGCCACCCGGGCTCCGCCACCATTCTGGGGCTGGCCAACGATACGGAGCACCGTGTCCGGCTGCTCATCGACCGCGAGGTCTATGACGCGCCCTTTTTCTCCTGCCACCCGTGCATCTGCACCAGTACACTGAAGCTGAAGACCGCCGACGTGCTGGAAAAGCTGCTGCCCCACACCGGCCACACGCCTGTTATCGTTGATTTGTGAGAAATACTGCCTGCCCTTCCCGGCAGGCAGTATTTTTTCATATATATCACAAAAAGCCCTTGCGCTTGGAAACGTTTTCGGTTATACTTACCGTATTCCCACCGTCAGGCGGCACTCCACTTCATGCCGCCGGACGGCAAAAGATAAGGAGGAATACCCGCTGTGGCTGGCGGTGCGGCAGTGTGGAGACCTGTCGTAAGGCACCGAGGGCAATGCCCGTGCGAGGCCGTCTTTTGCGGAGGCAGGACGGTTACAGTCAAAAATGTATGGCAAAGGTCATTCTGAAGGACCTGAAGAAGGTCTACCCCAACACCGAGAAGAAAAAGAAGGTCAAGAAGGGCGAGGAGCCCCAGGAAAAGAAGAGCAATCTTCAGATCACCGATGAGGGCGTTGTGGCTGTCCAGCAGTTCAGCCTGGAGATCGCCGACAAGGAGTTCATCGTGCTGGTGGGCCCCTCCGGCTGCGGCAAGTCCACCACCCTGCGTATGATCGCCGGTTTGGAGGATATCACCTCCGGCGAGCTGTGGATTGGCGACAAGCTGATGAACGACGTGGAGCCCAAGGATCGGGACATCGCCATGGTGTTCCAGAACTACGCCCTGTACCCCCACATGACCGTGTATGAGAACATGGCCTTCTCCCTAAAACTGAAAAAGGTTCCCAAGGACGAGATCGACAAGAAGGTCCGTCAGGCCGCGGAGATCCTGGACATCACCCAGTATCTGGACCGCAAGCCCAAGGCCCTGTCCGGCGGCCAGCGCCAGCGGGTGGCCATCGGCCGCGCCATTGTCCGCGACCCCGCCGTGTTCCTGATGGACGAGCCCCTGTCCAACCTGGACGCCAAGCTCCGCAACCAGATGCGCGCCGAGATCATCAAGCTGCGCCAGCGGATCAACACCACGTTTATCTACGTCACCCATGACCAGACCGAGGCCATGACCCTGGGCGACCG
>OIZE01000725.1_pt1 | contig 24472 bp, 15 predicted proteins | sample 1588421 | NCBI WGS metagenome assembly OIZE01 (sample SAMN03283251) | human gut metagenome | biome: human-associated habitat; material: feces | host: Homo sapiens | place: USA | collected 2013 | reverse complement strand
GCTATTTTCGTTTACCCTTGAAAATCTCATAGCAAAGACCTACAAGGGCAACAATGAATATACTAAACTGAATCAGATCAGAATATGTAACCATCGTATCGCCCTCCTTTCTTTCGTCTGGAGGGTGCTTTTTTACCCCTCCGTAACAGAGGGTAGCCGCCTGGCTTTGGTTTCCCTGTCTGTATCTTACCATGATGGCAGCAGACAAGGCAACCATTGTATCATTATTATTTCTGAAAATCCGTTTCACTATATTTTTCAACCGGGAAATCAGCCGGCATATTCTTTAGCAATGACAATGGACTTATACAGTCATGTTTTGCCAGATACCAAAGCAGAAGAAATGCAGAAGATAGCAAATGTATTTTAGAGGGAGTGGCATCCCTCTATTTTTATTGTCTTTTGCCAGAGTTGTAAGCGTTTATATCGGTAAGATTGTAAGGCTGTTTTGGCGATTTGGTACTTTTTTGGTACTTACCTTGATTTTTCATCCCCACCATGCTATACTAACACCCGTTACAAAACCCCGAAAAACAAGGTCGTACAAGGGGTTCCGCCGATTTCCGGCGTAAGGTTATATACTTACAGTATATGCCTTCCGCGGCATTCGTCAGATGTCCATGCAAGCATGGATGCCAGACTCATTGCTGCGCGAAAATGAATCGAGTGTTCGTGACCTTCCACTCGTAAAACAAAACTAGAGGAGAGAATTTCATATGAAGAACAAGAATGTAGCATTTATGACTCAGGCAGCGATGATCGCTGCAATCTACGTGGTGCTTACTTATGTATTTGCACCATTTTCATTCGGAGAAGTACAGATACGTATTGCAGAAGCACTTACGATCCTTCCGGTATTTACACCGGCAGCGATTCCTGGACTTTTTGTTGGATGTATTGTTGGAAACATTCTCGGAGGAGCAATCCTGCCGGATATCATTTTCGGAAGCATTGCAACTTTGATCGGAGCATTTTTTACTTATCAGCTTCGTAACAAAAACCGTTTCCTTGCACCGTTACCACCGATTATTGCTAACACAGTAATCGTTCCGTTTGTACTTCGTTACGGATATGGAGTAGCACTTCCGATTCCGTTTATGATGTTGACAGTTGGTGTCGGAGAAGTTGTCGGATGTGGTGTGCTTGGATTAGTCCTTTATACTGCATTGAATCGTTATAAAAATGTAATTTTTAAAACAGCATAAGAAGATGTAAAAAGCGGACAGACTGAAAAGCTATTCAGCCTGTCCGTTTTTTATACTATTGTTGTGTATACAATCGTAGAATTTTACAAATTTGAGTGGAGATATATTTATGGAAAAGTGGATAAGAATCTTCTATAATATAAAAAGAGAAACTGTAACCAGATGAAAGTTTGACAGTAAGTGAAAAAAGGAGAAATATGAAATATACAGTTGTTGTTGCTGATGATGAGGAGGAAATCCGAAGAAGTCTTGTTCGCAGGGTAAAGTGGGAAGAGATTGGTTTTGAAGTGGTCGGGGAAGCTGAAAATGGTGCAGACGCGCTGGAACTGGTTGAAAAGCTGGAACCAGATCTGCTCCTTACCGATATCAAGATGCCATTTTTATCGGGGATTGAGCTGGCACGGGCGGTCAGGGAAGTTCGCCCGATGGTACAGATCGCATTTTTAAGTGGATTTGATGATTTTACCTATGCGCAGCAGGCAATTCAATATAATATTGTAAGCTATATGCTGAAGCCGATTTCAGCAAAAGAGATCGAGGCGGAATTGATAAAGATTAAAAAAGCCATGGATCAGCGAGTGGAAGAATTTACAAAAGAAAGAAAAGAGAAGCTGGACATCCGCAAGACGCAATTCCTTATTCCGCTTTTGCTCGACAGCTTTCAGAATGAACGGGTGTCCGAAGAGGCACTTCTTGAGCGGGCAGAGGAATGTGAGCTGATCCGTAATCCAAAGCCGGATAATATGCAGTATGTGGTGCTTGTAACCGGAATCCGTGATGCAAATGGAAAGGATCAGACAAGCTATAGCAGTGTAAATGCAGTTGATATGATCCTGAAAAAATATGTTCATTATGTAAGCTGCCATCTGGAAGGAAGAGTGGTATCGCTGATCGCGACGACTCCGGGAGGTATGGGTAAGTATTTACATATTATTGTAGAAGAAATTGTTCAGAGTGTGGAGCGTATTATGGGATATTGCTGTCAGGTCGGGGTAAGCAGGAGTGTGAATACTCTTGGAAAATGTAGAGAGAGCTATCTGGAGGCAATGAATGCGCTCAGTTATTCCAGAAAGGATAAAAGCAGTGTCTATTTCATTTCCGATGCAGAGCACGGATCGGGATTGGAACAGGGAGAAATACAGGAAATTACAGCAACGATGGAGAATTTTTTACGTGGTGGAATGGCAGAGGATCTGGAGATTTATCTGGAGGATCTGGAAAAGAAGCTGCGAAATGGAGGCAAGAATACACTGGTACTTAGTACGATACTTTTGACCGAGATCGGGGCGGCAGTATATAAGGTTATTTATATGGCAATCGGGGAATGTGGTGTAGAAGTTCTTCAGAAAAAATATTCCATGCAGCAGATGCGTGAAATGGAACGTATGGCAGAGAATTTTCAGATCATAAAAATGCTGTGTATGGAGGCTAAAAAAATGCTTATGGATCAGAGAAAGAAGAGCAGCGAGGTGATCTGCGAGCAGGCAGTGCAGATTATACAGGACCGCTATGCCCAACAGGATCTGTCTGTTATGATCATCAGTGAAGAGATCGGGGTGTCGCCGAATTATCTCAGCAGTCTGATAAAAAAGACGACAGGCAGTTCACTGGTTGAGATCCTGACGAAAAAACGAATTGAAAAGGCAATGGAGCTTCTGCAGTGTACCGGTATGAAGATCGGTGAAATTACAGAGCTGTGTGGTTATAAGGATCAATATTATTTCAGCCATTGCTTCAAAAAGCTGACGGGAGTATCACCGAACAAATACAGGAGGGAACATGAACAGGCGTAAAAAAGAAGCAGATCAGCACAAGGGATGGAATATATCTATTTCCGGTGTGTTTATTGCAATGGTAATGGGAATCGTCCTGATTTCGGTAGTGGCTGCAACGCTTATTTTTGTTCAGATTTACCGGAATGCAATGGAGCAAAGTGCAGTGACAAGCAGTTCCCAGAGCTGTGAACAGGTACAGAATACGGTTGAGAATTATACACAGGATATGCGGATCATACTGGAAGGGATCGTGGCGAGAATGCGTCATGAGAATAATCATTCTGAGGAATATATCCAGAATCTGGTAAATATCCGTTCCGATGTAGTAGCGGTAACAATCTGTGGTGAAGATGGGGAGCTTCTGCGTTACTGGAACAGAGGGCAGAAGCTGAAAGAGAATTATCGCATTGTTCAGAGTACCGAAATGGAAGATGAAGATGGCAGGCTGCGTATAACCAAACCATATGTGGAATCTTTGTTTGAGGGATATTATCCATGGGTTGTAACCGTTTACCAGAAGATTCAGAAAGAAGACGGAACCAGTATACAGGTAAATATTGACATCCGTTTTTCTGACATTGCCAATTATGTTGATGATGTAGGGATCGGGCAGCACGGCTATGCCTATATTGCGGACAAAAAAGGCAATCTGATCTATCATCCACAGCAGCAGCTCATTTATTCCGGGTTAAAAGAAGAGAAGGGAATGGATTTAAAAGAAGGGACACATATTCAGGAACAGGCGATCTATACTGTGAAAAATCTGGAGAACTGTGACTGGAAAATTGTAGGTGTCTGCTATGTAGATGAAATGATTACGGAGAAGGTAAGCAGTGCGGTATCCAGACTTCTGATCGTCCTGTGTCTGGTTATGGGAGCAGTTTTTCTTCTCGGATGGGCATTTTCAGAACTGTTCTCAGCACCGGTAAGGCAGCTTGCCGATGACATGCACCGGTTTGAAAAAAATGCTGAAAATTTTGTATTTGAGCCGATGGAGGGAACTGCAGAGATCACGACTTTATCCAACTCGTTTGAACACATGGTTGTGAAGATCCAGAAGCTGATGGAGCAGGTCAGACAGGAAGAAATCACACTGCGGAAAACAGAGCTGAAAGCGCTTCAGGCGCAGATCAATCCACATTTTCTGTATAATACACTGGATGCGATTGCATGGATGTGTGAAGACGGGAAAAATGAAGATGCAGAAGAGATGGTTACGGCACTTGCAAGGCTGTTCCGTATCAGTATCAGTAAAGGGCATGAGCTGATTCCAATCGAAAAAGAAGTGGAACATGCAAAGAGTTATCTGAAGATTGAAAATTATCGGTATAAGAACAAATTTACCTATTCATTTGAGGTGGAAGAGTCGTGTCTTTCGTATCTTTGTAACAAAATTACTTTGCAGCCAATTATCGAGAATGCAATTTATCATGGTGTAAAGCAGATGATCGATGAGGGTGAGATCTGGATCCGTATTTTTGAGGACGGAGAAGATATTATTTTCCAGGTGGAGGATAACGGAATCGGTATGACGGAAGAACAGTGCCGGGAGATTCTGCGCAAAGAGCCGGGAGACCGTACCGGAATCGGAATCAAGAATGTAAATGACCGGATCAAGATTTATTTTGGAAGCAATTATGGACTGAATATCACAAGTGAGCTGGATGAAGGAACCTGTGTGACGATCCGTATGCCGAAGGTCAGGGAGGAAGAATATGAGAAAAAGTAGAAGAAAACCATTTATTGCAATTGGTGCAGGTGTGATCCTACTTGCAATTCTGTTTTTTGTCCTGACGGGTAACGGACTTTGGGAAGGAAAAGAAGGCAGTACAAATAGCGTCATCGAGAAGAAAAAAGTAGTGTTTCTGACAAAATCCATGGATTCTTCTTTCTGGCAGTCCGCATATGCGGGAGCAGGTGCGGCAAGTGCGGAATATAATCTGGATCTGGTGTGCGAAGGACCGGATGGAGACGGTGAGGAAGATTATGAGGCGCAGAATGAAATGATAGACCGGGCAATCCGGGAACAGGTAGATGCACTTCTGTTCTCTGCCATTGATTTTGAAAAGAATGCGGAAGCAATCGACCGTGCGGCAAAGGCAGGAATCAGAATTGTGGTTGTGGACAGCCCGGTAAACAGTGAGGCTGTGGAATGCTATATTGGTACAGACAATTATGAAGCCGGATGTATGGCAGGAGAAGAAGTGCTTGGTAATCCGGCGGAAAATCTAAATATCGGAATCGTAAATTTTGATAAGAGTACGGAGAACGGGCAGCTTCGTGAAAAGGGATTCCGGGATACGGTTCTTAATGATGACCGGGCAAATATTACGGCGTCCATCAATGTGAAGTCTACGATCACCGACGCAAGAGAGGGCACCGAGAGGATGTTGCTTGACAATCCGCAGATCAATGTGATCGTGACATTTAATGAATGGACAACCCTTGGAGTCGGGGATGCGGTAGAAGCACTTGGCGCCGGAGAGCGGACGCAGGTTGTTGCGTTTGACAGTAACGTAAAATCCATTGGAATGCTGGAAAAAGGAAATGTAGATGCGCTGATCGTCCAGAACCCATATGCGATGGGATACCTGGGGATTGAGCAGATCAATACACTACTGAATGGTCAGAAGCCGGAAAAGAAAGAGACGGCAACCAGTAGTATTCTGGTGACAAGAGAAAATATGTATGATGATAAGAGCCAGAAGGCGCTGTTTTCATTTGAAGAAAAGTAACGGGTGGAATGTTTGTAGCTGCTCGGAAGTATAGAAGCTGTAGTCTGAAAAATATTTGGACTACAGCTTTTTAAAGAATTGGGCATTTGAAACATTTATGGACGAAATTAAGTAAAAATTTATATAAACGTTGAAATTCACAAACTCCTCGTAGTTTTTCACATGGGTGTTTTATTCCCTTCTTGTTATACTCGTATCATCAAGTAAACGTTATACAAGGAGGAACGAAATTATGAAAAGAAGAATTGTAGCAGCGATGCTCGCAGGTGTGATGGCACTTGGAATGCTTGCAGGATGCGGGGGCTCCGGTAAGAGTGACAGTGACGGTGGAAGCAGTGATAAGAAATCATCAGACGCTAATATCGCAGTATTCTACTATACCTATTCTGATACTTATATCGCATCTGTCCGTACAGCACTCGATGCAAAACTTGACGAGATGGGTGTTGAATATCAGGACTATGATGGAAACAGCAACCAGACAACACAGAACGAACAGATTGATACAGCGATCCAGACAGGTGCTACAGCACTGATCGTCAACATCGTTACATCCGGTTCTGTAGATGCTTCTTCTCAGATCGTTGAAAAAGCAGAAGCAGCAGGAATCCCGGTTATTTTCTTTAACCGTGCGATCGAAGATGACAAGACAGAAGGCGATGTACTTGGAAGCTATGAAAAGTGCGCATTCGTAGGAACAGACGCTCCGGAAGCAGGACATATGCAGGGCGAAATGATCGGTAACTATGTAGTAGAACATTTTGATGAAATGGATCTCAACGGAGATGGAAAGATCTCTTACGCAATGTTCATGGGACAGCTCGGAAATGCAGAAGCTATTTACCGTACACAGTTTGCTGTAGAAGATGCAGATAAGATCATCACAGACGCCGGCAAACCGGCACTGGAATACTTTGACGCTTCTAACAGTGACAAATATCAGGTTGACCAGGATGGTAACTGGAGTGCAACAGCAGCTAACAACTATATGACAACCAACCTTTCCCAGTACAACGAAGGAAGCAATAACATGATCGAACTTGTTATCTGCAACAATGACGGTATGGCAGAGGGTGCAGTCTCAGCTCTGAATGATAAGGGATACAACCTTGGAACAGGCAAAGACTGCAAGATGATCCCGGTATTTGGTGTTGATGCTACAGACGCAGCAAAACAGCTGATCGCTGATGGCAAGATGACAGCAACTGTTAAACAGGATGCAGATGGTATGGCAGCTTGTATCGCAGACCTTGCTAAGAATGCAGCAGGTGGAAAAGATTTGATGGATGGAACAGATTCTTACAATATTTCCGAAAAAGTAAGCAACAAGATCTTCATTCCTTACCAGGAATACTCAGGAAAATAAAAATGTAAAAAATAAAGGTGGCGGCCAGGTGGTTGGCCAGCCACCTTTTCTAAAGTTGTGACGCAGCCGGATGGAACTGCATAGTGGCAGGTTCGAAAGGTATGCGAGATTAGAAGATGAGAGACAGGAGGACAGCTATGAAACAGGATGTTTTACTGCAGATGACGGATATCTGTAAAGAATTTCCGGGCGTAAAAGCATTAGATCATGTGTCCCTGACAGTTAAAGCAGGCACTGTCCATGCACTGATGGGTGAAAATGGAGCCGGAAAGTCAACACTGATGAAATGCCTTTTCGGAATTTATGACAAAGACAGTGGCAAGATTGAGCTGGAGGGAAAAGAGATTAATTTCAAGAATTCGAAAGAAGCTCTTGAAAATGGAGTTGCAATGGTTCACCAGGAACTGAACCAGGCACTCAAAAGAAACGTCATGGATAATCTCTGGCTCGGACGTTACCCGAAAGTGGGCGGCGTCATGGTAAATGAGAAAAAAATCTATGACGACACAAAAAAAGTATTTGAAGAATTGAAAATTGATGTAGATCCGAAAAGGATCATGAGTACGATGCCGGTATCACAGAGACAGATGGTAGAGATTGCAAAAGCAGTATCTGTGAATGCAAAAGTCATCGTATTTGATGAGCCGACTTCTTCCCTTACAGAGCAGGAAGTAGAGCATCTGTTTGATATCATTGAGATGCTGAAAAAGAGAGGATGCGGAATCATTTACATTTCACATAAAATGGCAGAGATCAAACGGATTTCAGACGAAATCACGATCATGCGTGACGGAACCTGGGTAGCAACCGAGAAAGCAGATGATCTGGAGATGGATGATATCATCCGCCTGATGGTTGGACGTGAGCTTACCAATCAGTTCCCGCCAAAGACAAATAAACCGGGCGATGTAGCGCTTGAAGTGGAACACCTTTCCGGAATGTATTCGATCCTGAATGATGTTTCCTTCAAAGCAAGAAAAGGAGAAATTCTTGGAATTGCCGGACTTGACGGAAGTGGGCGTACAGAAACTCTGGAGACAATTTTTGGAATTGCAACCAGGAAATCAGGAACGATAAAACTTGACGGAAAACAAGTCAGCAATAAGAATGCACAGGATTCGATCAAGAACGGATTTGCACTTCTGACAGAAGAGAGAAGAGCAACCGGTATCTTCGGCATCCTGAACATTCGTGAAAATACCGTTATCTCCAGCTTAAAGAGACACAAAAAAGGATTTTATCTGAGTGAAAAATCCATGAAAGAAGATACGCAGAAATATATTGATGCGCTGCGGACAAAGACACCGTCGCAGGAGACAAAGATCCGTGCACTTTCCGGTGGAAACCAGCAGAAGGTTATCCTTGGAAGATGGCTTCTTACCGATCCGGAAGTACTGCTTCTGGATGAGCCGACAAGAGGAATCGATGTCGGTGCAAAGTATGAGATCTATCAGCTCATCATCGATCTTGCGAACCGCGGCAAAGTAGTTATCGTAGTTTCTTCAGAAATGCCGGAGCTTCTCGGAATCTGTGACCGTATCATGGTTATGTCCGGTGGAAGACTTGCCGGAGAGATTGACGCAGAAGAGGCGACACAGGAACTGATCATGACTTACGCAGCAAAGTATGTGTAATTTTCAAACAAAAAGAAGGAGGCTTCCCAGATGAAAGCATTTGCAAATATAAAATCACGCTATGCAGAATACAAAGCACTGGATTCCGCAGACAAGGTAAAAGCGTGGAAAGAAGGACTTATCAATAATGCGATTTATCTTCTGATCATTATCGCAGTTATTTACACTTACACACAGAACAGCAGATTCCTGAGCGTGGCATCTATTGTTAACATTATCTCGCTGTCTGCAGCGAACATTCCGATCGCGTGTGGTATTGCAGGAACGATCGTACTTACCGGTACAGACCTTTCAGCCGGACGTGTTGTAGGTCTTACAGCATGTATTTCTGCATCACTTTTGCAGTCAGTAACTTATGCAACCAAAATTTTCCCGGATCTTCCGGTTCTTCCGATACCACTGGTTATTCTGATCGTAATCGTAGTCGGAGGTATTGTTGGATGGGTAAATGGATTCTTCGTAGCGAAATTCCACTTACATCCATTCATTGTAACACTGGCAACACAGCTGATCGTATACGGAATTCTTCTGATGTACATTATGCTGAACGGTAACAACGGACAGCCACTTTCCGGACTGGATAAATCCTTTAAGAATTTTGTAACAGGAAGTTTCTTAAAGATCCGTGGCGTTCCGATACCGAACTATGTATGGTACGCTTGTGTCGTAGTTGTATTCATGTGGTTCATGTGGAATAAGACAACATTTGGAAAGAATATGTTCGCAGTTGGTTCCAACCCGGAAGCTGCCAATGTATCTGGTGTAAATGTTATGAGAACAACCATTCTGGTACATACACTTGCAGGATGCATGTATGGTATCACTGGATTCATTGAATCTGCACGTATCGGTTCCAACCAGGCAAATACAGGTCTGAACTACGAGTGTGATGCGATTGCTGCCTGTGTAATCGGTGGTGTATCTTTTGTAGGTGGTACCGGTAAGATCAGCGGCGTTGTTTTAGGGGTGTTCATTCTGAGAATCATCTTCGTTGCACTGCAGTTCCTGGCAGTAAGTCAGAATATGCAGTATGTGATCAAAGGTCTGATTATTCTGATCGCATGTGCAATTGATATGAGAAAATATCTGGTAAGAAAATAAAAAGAAAAGGCTGGGAAATGTTATGGACGAGAATAAGATGCCGGAGAATGACGGATGGAAGAAAAATGCAAGACTGGCGATTTATGCAATGGCTGGGTTTTATCTGCTGACACTGGCATACCAGATGTTCAGGGCGATTTCCACAAGTCATGGTAATGAACAGCTTGTTATGATTGTGGCGACGATTCTGTTTCTGATAGTTGGTGTTGGACTGATCGGGTTTGGAACTATAAATGTCTACAAAAATATGAAAAAGAATCAGAGTACAGATAAAGATCGTAATGAGGAATAGCTCATAACGAGGACGAGACCTCAAAACAAAAAGACAGGAGAGTAATAACACCCCCCTGTCTTTTTGTGTCTATAAAGAGGAATAAAAACATTGGAGGAAAAGATGAAAACAAGAAAAAGGTATGTCCGTGCCGGGGCTGCCTGCCTTGCGGCATTGCTCACGGTACAGGGAATGACATTGCCTGTGGCGGCAGGTGAAGAGGTGAAAGTAAGATCCAATTCACAGACACAGATGAGTTCAGATCCGGAAGCGGTTTACGTAAGCAATTACGGGAAATCGACGGATCAGAGAACGATCAATTTTGACAGTAATTGGAAATTCAATCTGGGAGATGTGGAAAATGCGCAGACAGCAAATTTCGACGACTCGAAATGGCGCCAGGTTTCGCTTCCGCATGACTACAGCATTGAACAGGATTATTCAAAATCTATGGAAGCAGAAAGTGGATATCTTCCAGGAGGAACAGGATGGTACCGGAAAAGTTTTACCATAGATAAAGCTGCGGAAGGAAAAGAGATCCGTGTTGATTTTAGCGGTGTTTATATGAATGCATCTGTATGGGTAAATGGAGAAAAGCTTGGAACACATCCATACGGATATACACCATTTTCATTTGACATAACAGACTATGTGAAATATGGTGAGGAAAATACAATTGCAGTAAAGGTGGAGAACAAGACGCCTTCAAGCAGATGGTATTCCGGAAGTGGTATTTACAGAAGTGTAAATCTGACCATGACAGAAAAGGTTCATGTGGATCTTGAGGGGACGCAGATTACGACTGAGAACCTGAAAGCAGAACAGGATGGAACTGTCAATATGGATGTCCGCACACAGGTTGTGAATGATTCTGAAGATGAACAGGCTGTAACCTTGACGCACACGGTATTTCCAAAAGGCGAAGATGAAAGTGCAGCAATCGGAACAGTGACAACCGAAGCTAAAACTGTTGCATCCGGAGAAAGTGATGAAATCGAAATAACACTTGAGGCACAAAGTCCGGCGCTCTGGAGTGTGGACAGTCCGACACTTTATACTGTAAGAACAGAAGTAAAGCTTGGAGAAAATACAGTAGATGTTTACGATACAGAATATGGTTTCCGGTATTTTGATTTTGATAACAATACAGGATTTTCGCTGAACGGACAGAATACAAAACTAAAAGGTGTATGTATGCATCATGATCAGGGAGCACTTGGTGCAAAGGCAAATGCCCGCGCAATTGCAAGACAGATTGAAATCCTGAAGCAGATGGGGTGTAACACGATTCGAGTGACACATAACCCTGCAGCTGATGAGCTGATCCAAGCATGCAATGAGCAGGGGATGTTGGTGATCGATGAAGCTTTCGATACCTGGCTTTATGCAAAAAATGGAAACAGTAATGACTATGCAAAATGGTTCAATCAGACAATCGACGGGGACAATCAGATTTTAGGTGCAGGGGACGGTATGACCTGGGCACAGTTTGACCTGACAGCAATGGTGAAGAGAGGATACAATGCACCATCGATCATTATGTGGTCTCTTGGAAATGAGGTTATGGAAGGAATCAGCGGTGGCGTTTCCAATTATCCGGCAACTGCCCAGAAACTGGTGAACTGGGTAAAAGAGCTGGATACAACAAGACCGATGACAACCGGAGATAACAAGCTGAAAGCCAACTGGAGTGAAGCAGAAAGTATTGGCAATACATTAAATGCAGCAGGCGGAACCGTTGGATTTAACTATTGCGCAGGCTGGCAGTATGACAACTGGCATAAATTGCATCCAGAATGGCTGATGTACGGTTCTGAGACTGCTTCTGCGATCAACAGCCGTGGAATCTATAATCGGATCAACGGTGGAAGCCAGACTTCCGACAAGCAGCTTACATCCTATGATAATTCTGCTGTAGGCTGGGGCAGTGTGGCAAGTGATGCATGGTATACAACGATTACAAGAGATTACCTTGCAGGAGAATATGTCTGGACCGGATTTGATTATATCGGTGAGCCGACACCTTGGAATGGAACCGGAGCAGGATCAGTAGGAAGCTGGCCGGCACCGAAGAGCTCTTACTTTGGTATCGTGGATACCGCAGGCTTTGCGAAAGACAGCTATTACTTCTATCAGAGCCAGTGGAATGATCAGGTGCACACCTTACATGTACTTCCGGCATGGAATGAAAATGTAGTTTATAAAGACAACAGTGGAAAGGTTCCGGTAGTTGTATATTCGGATGCAGCATCGGTCGAGTTGTTCTTTACGCCGGCAGGTGGAGAAAGACAGTCTCTTGGAAAGAAAGCATTTACACAGAAAACAACAGCTGCAGGTTATACCTATCAGATTTACGAGGGAGAAGATAAGAACGGAACCGAGCATAAGAATCTTTATCTTACCTGGAAGGTTCCGTATGCGGATGGAACACTGGAGGCCGTTGCATATGACGCAGATGGAAATATCATTGAAAATACAGACGGACGTTCCAGCGTGACAACGACTGGCGAAGCTGCAAAATTGCAGATGTCAGCAGACAGAACCGAGATTGCTGCGGATGGAAAAGATTTATCTTATGTGACAGTTGATGTGACAGACCAGAATGGAAATATTGTTCCGGATGCAGAAAACCGCGTTACATTTAACGTAGAAGGTGATGGAGTTCTGGTTGGTGTAGATAACGGAAGCTCTCCGGATCACGATTCTTATCTTGCAGATAACAGAAAAGCATTCAGTGGAAAAGTTCTGGCAATCGTGCAGTCTACGAAAACTGGTGGTTCATTTACTGTGACAGCTACGGCAGATGGACTGGAAAGTGCAGCAGCAACCGTCACAACTTATTCTGTATCAGATGGCACACCAGAAGAAAAAGAGATCGACAGTTTCTGGATGTCAAAGACCTATTATGTCAAGACTGGAAATATCCCGGTACTTCCGACAACGATTGAAACTCGTTATACCGATGGAAGCAAAGAAAGCAAAGCAGTGACATGGGATGCGATCGGAGAGGAGATGGTACAGCAGTCAGGAAACTTTAATGTGCAGGGGCAGATTGAAGGACATCAGGTAACAGTCAATGTAAATGTTATTGATGAAGTTGGAGGACTTCTGAATTACTCAACCTCAACACCAGTTGGAACGGTACCGATTCTTCCGGAATCCAGGCCGGCGGTTCTTACAGACGGAACCATTCTGACCGCTTCATTTGGAGTAAACTGGGATGACATATCGGCTGATCAGTTTGCAGAAGAAGGAACTGTTACGGTAAATGGGACAGCAGATGTACTCGGTGATGAAATTCCGGTAAGTGCAACAATCCGTGTACAGACAGAGCAGATCACAGTTGGAAGCAGCGTGTCCGGAAAGGTAATGAATCTGACACAGAGCATTCCGGAAGGCGAACAGTCAGATACACTTTCTGCAATTGTGGACGGATCAACAACAATCAGTGATAACACAAGTGGAGGAGCAAACCCGACTGCATGGAGCAACTGGCAGAGTTCCCAGAATGGTAATAGTAAAGCAGAAATCACATTTGAGTATGCAACCCAGCAGAGACTTGGACAGATTGTGATGCATTTTGCAAAGGACAGCGGAAGTATGCGTTATCCGGATGCAGGAACAACAGAGATTCTGGTTTCAGAGGATGGAACCAACTGGAACAAGCTTGCAGTAACGGAGACGATCGGGGAAGAAAGTGGACGGGTAAAACCATATACGTATGATTTCACACCGACGACAGCGACTTTTATCAAATTCAAGCTTACGAATGCAAGTGCACCGACAGGAACCAGATGGAAACCTTGTACTGCACTTACTGAGATCGAGTTGAAGGTGGCATAGGGAAGCTTCGTATCGAATACGACAGCGAAGCTGGAAGAAGTCATTGTAAATGGCAATCCGGTACCGGAAAGTGCACTGGAACAGGGAAGCTATTCTACACCTGCTATTTTTGCAGAGGTAGAGGCAAAAGCAGCTGATAATGCGTCAGTGACTATTCTTCCGACTTTCAACAATATCAAGAAGATCATTGTTGAGTCAGAAGATCACAATACAAGAAATGTATTTGAAATCCGTCTTGGAGAAGAGACAGAAGAGACACCAGAATCCGGTGACAGAGATTATCCGATTGGGAAGCTCACTGCATTTGCAGAAAGTGAGTATAATGGCAGTGGAACAGAAGGACCGGCAGAGTACGTTCTGGATGAAGATGAAGGAACGCACTGGCATACAAACTGGCGTACAAATGAAGCACAGGATGTAGAAAAACGCTGGATCGGACTGGAACTGGAAGAACCGGCAGTTCTGGATGCATTTCGCTATTATCCGCGTGGTGGCAATATGAATGGATTTGTCAGTGAGTATAAAGTACAGTACAAACTGAATCAGGAAGATGAATGGACCGATATTGCAGGCGGTACCTGGGACAGGACGCTTGAATGGAAAATAGCAGAATTTGACGAACCGGTAGAAGCAAAATATGTGAGACTGGTGGGAATCCATACCTATGCGGAATCTGGAAATGATGCACACATGGCAGTTGCAGAGCTTCGTGTCCGTGAGGAGGACAAGCGTGTAGATATTTCGGCAGAAGACAGCCAGATCACAGTGTCAGTTCCGGAACAAACAGAGGTTGCGAAAGCAGATGAACAGAATCCGGTATATCCACAGGTAGAAGTCAAGAGAACGGTAAACGGCGCAGAAGAGACTCTGAGATACGGAGTGGATTATCTACTGTCCTATGAAAATAATACAGCTTTTGGAACAGGTAAGGTGATTGTTACCGGAATTGTAAATTACCGCGGAGTTGTAGAGCGTACATTTGAAATTGTAAAGAAAGCTCCGGAGTTAAGTGCTGTGTATATCCAGAGTCAGCCCGGAAAGACAGTTTACAAATCAGGAGAAACCTTCGATCCGACCGGTCTTTCGCTGAAATTGGTATACGATGATGATTCAGAGGAAGAACTGGTATATAGCGAAGAAACCGCAGGACTGTTTGGTTTTGAACCAGGTCTGGATACTGCACTTACAGAAGAAGTAAAAGAAATTACCGTGGCTTATGGCGGAAAATCAGCAGTTGTGTTTATCGGGGTAGAATCGCCGGAAAAACCAGGACCTGAAAAGCCGGATCCGGAGAATCCGACACCGGAAAAACCAAATCCAGAGAAACCAAACCCAGAAGATCCAAAACCAGGAAATGGATCCGGCAGTGAGAACAATGGTGGAACAGGCAGTGGAAGCGGATCAAATTCCAATAACGGAAGCAGTGGTGGTAATAATACAGTAAATAACATCATAAATAATAACAACAATAACAACAGCAATTCTTCCAATAAGAATTCAGGAAAAGTGCAGACAGGAGACAGAAATAATCTGGTATTCCCATTAATCGGAATGACAGCAGCAATTCTGGCAATCGCCACTGTTTTAATAATCAGAAAAAAGAAACGTCTTTAAAAATATAGAAGACATTTAAAGGACTCCCGGCAAGGTAAAATTTGCCGGGAGTATTTATTTTCAAATCTCAAAAAATTCTTAAGAAAATCCCGCCCTATCTCTTAAAAAATCTCTGTTAATCTTGTATAGTATAGAGGAGGTGAAAAAAGATGGCGAAAATATTAGTATGTGATGATGATAAAGACATTGTAGAAGCAATAGATATTTACCTGACGCAGGAAGGATACGAAGTCCTGAAGGCGTATGATGGCGACGAAGCAATCAAGGTATTGAAAAGAAATGAAGTTGATCTTCTGATCATGGATGTGATGATGCCGCGGCTGGACGGAATCCGGGCGACACTCAAGATCCGGGAAAACATGAGCCTCCCGATTATTATTTTATCCGCCAAATCAGAGGATGCGGACAAGATTTTAGGACTGAATATCGGTGCAGATGATTACATGACCAAACCGTTCAATCCGTTGGAGCTGGTAGCAAGGGTAAAATCCCAGCTCAGACGTTACACCCAGCTTGGAAGTACGGCGAGATCTGACAACCAGAGTGAGTTCCGGACCGGGGGACTTGTGATCAGGGATGATCTGAAAGAAGTGACTGTGGACGGCGAAAAAGTGAAGCTGACACCGATTGAATACAATATATTACTGTTACTCGTTAAAAATCAGGGAAAGGTGTTCTCTATCAATCAGATTTACGAAAATATCTGGAATGAAGAAGCAATCGGAGCGGACAATACCGTTGCCGTACATATCCGCCATATCCGGGAGAAAATCGAAATCAATCCGAAAGAGCCACGTTACCTGAAGGTAGTATGGGGTGTCGGATATAAGGTAGAGAAGATCGGTTAGGAGGTCTTATGAATAACAAATGGTATCAGAGCGCACCATGTAAAGGAATCCTGATCGTACTGGAGCATATTTTAGCGGTGGTGATGATCACATGTCTGGTTTTTACATTCAGTTATCCGGGCGATAATCTGGCAGGAATCCTGCTTGAAAAGCCACATAAGAAGTATGAACAGTCAAAAGGGTTTACCGACAAGCTGATGAGTGCTGCAAATGATATTACGGCTGCGGAAGGATACGACAGCAATTTTGAAACAGAAGGAAAATATGATGAAAACAGAATTGTAGATCTGAAAGAATATGATTCAGATCGTACGATTTCAAATGAAAATGTAAATGGGCTTGCATACCGTCTTGGTGATCTTGTGAATTACTGGGAAAACGATCAGGAGATGTACTACGCAGACGGGACCAAGATGGCAGATGGAGACAATGATGATGAGATCATCGTCTGCCAGAAGGATGACGGAACCTACCATTATTATTATGAAAAAGAATTTCGTCGGGAATTTAAAAACGGGAACCTTCAGTTTGGTAATATGGATGAGGCAAAAGATGAATATTCACTGGAAAGCACCGGAGAAGTGATCGATTCTCTGATCAATGAATGGATTGAGAGCTCCGCAAGTATTTACCGCAATATTCTGGACAGTGAAAATCGCCAGGTCTACACAAAGTGCTGGCGGTATGACGGAGAAAAAGTTTCCGAAAACTGTGCACCGGTGGGCGCGAAGAATCTTCTGGAAGTTGTGAACAAGGATTCCAGATGGAACGGCAAGTTAAGTGATGCGATGTCCATGCTTGGAAATACTGTGGACAGTGTACGGGATGAATTTTTGACGTGGCAGTATGTAACGGAAGAATATAAAGAAGGTAATACCAATCTTGCATATATGATTGTAGATCTGGACAATAAAAAAGTTTATACCAACCGTCTTGCATATCAGAGATTTGATGAATGGGAAAAGAATCTGGAAAGTATGAAAAAGCTGGGAGTATATGCGGTTGCCACACCAAAGCTTACTGAGTACCAGAGTGATATTGATATGGACGGATCACAGTGGAAATCACTGATCGGTGGCAATATGTGGATGGATAATTACGAATGCGTGTTCGCGGTAGATACTTCCTATCCAATCCAGGATGACTTTTATCAGGAGAGCAAGATTTATCAGGAGTATGCACCGCAGGTAAGATTTACCTTCTGGATTGCGATTGCAACCGGATTTGCAATGCTTGTAATTCTGGCATGGCTGACAATTGTTGCAGGCAGATCAAACCGGGAAGAAGGCATTGTGTTAAATCGGGTCGATAAAATGAAGACAGAAATCTTTATTCTTTTGTCGGTTGCAGTTATGGTGATATGTATTTACGGGGAAATCAGTTTAAGTTACAGTCTGCTGAACGGAGTCTGGTTTAGCGGAGATGGTTTCAATGGCACATCGGTACTGATTTTTGCAGGGATTGTTGCGGTAAGCGTTTGCATGACAGGACTTACTTTCTGGCTTGGAATGGTAAGAAGGATCAAGGCAAAGACCTTGTGGAAGAACAGTATTTTATGTCTGATCATCAAATACGTCCGGATTGGGATCCGGCATCTGGGGGAGGTCTGGAAAGCTGCGATTTTGTTTGGAGTACTGGTTGTAGTTCACTGGATCGCGATCGCCATGTGGGAGCCGGGAATCTGGCTGTTCGTAATGCTTGCGGCAGAGGCGGGGGCATTTTTCTGCCTGATGCGCAGAGCCATCGGAAGAGCGCGGATCATCAAAGGGGTAAAAGCAATCGCAGACGGTCAGGTTGATTATCAGATTCCGTTAAATGGACTCAAAGGCGGACAGCTTGAAGCAGCAGTCAGCATCAATAAGATCGGAGATGGACTGGACCGGGCGGTAGAAGAGAGCGTAAAAAATGAACGCCTCAAAACGGATCTGATCACAAATGTATCCCATGATATCAAAACGCCGCTTACATCAATCATTAATTATGTGGACCTTTTAAAGAGAGAGGATTTTGAGGATCCGAAGATCCGGAATTATCTTCAGGTTCTGGAAGAAAAAGCATATCGTCTGAAGACACTTACCGAGGATGTGGTAGAAGCTTCCAAGGTAAGCAGTGGCAATATCAGCCTGGAAATGATGAATCTGAATCTGGTTGAGCTGGTTAACCAGACCAGTGCAGAGTTTGAAGAAAAATTTGAGGCAAGGAATCTGAAAATGATCATGAATCTTCCGACCGAACCGGCAACAATCTACGCAGACGGCAGACGAATGTGGAGAGTTCTTGCAAATGTATTTAACAATGCGGCAAAATATGCAATGGAGGGAAGCCGTGTATACGTGGATCTGGTTCAGACAGGTGAGGAAGTACAGCTTACGATCAAGAATGTATCAGAGCAGCCGCTGAATATTTCGGCAGATGAGCTGACAGAAAGATTTATCCGCGGAGATGTATCCAGAAGCACGGAAGGAAGCGGGCTTGGTCTTTCGATTGCACAGAATCTGACAAAGCTTCAAGGGGGAAAATTCGAGTTATATCTCGACGGAGATCTGTTCAAGGTACTGATCCGTTTCCCGGTTCCAAAAGAAACGGAAGATGTCTATCAGGAAGTCGAACAGTAACAGGTAAATATGGGGCGTAAGGGAAATTTCCCTTGCGCTCTATTTTATTTCGCTTTACAATAAAAACTGGATTCGTACATATAACCTAAAATGTAAGGGGAAATTAAAATGGAATCATTGAATAATATCTTAAAAAAGAGTTTAAATAAAGAATTTTTATCAGCAATAATCAGCAATCCACGTGAAAAAGGCGGAATTGTAAAGATTAAGATCCGCCCTGTGGAGCATAAAGACAATATTTTGTACCAGTGCGAAGAACACCGGAACAACCAGGTATTTCACCACAATCTGAATGAAGAAGAAGCAGCAGGATATATTGAAAATGCCATGCAGGAATTCAAACAGATGCAGATGGAGACCAGAAAATTCCGCTATCAGGTTCTGGTCAGCAAAAAAGGGAAAATGACGATTCAGAGACGGCTTCAGACCGGGAGGTTCAAAGAGATTGATCTGTCACACAACCGGAAGAAGCATTATATCCTGGAGGAAGGAAAAGCAGTTCCATTTTTACAGGATCTGGGAGTTATGACAAAAGAAGGGGAAATCGTGCGGACAAAGTTTGATAAGTTCCGCCAGATCAACCGTTTCCTGGAGTTTATCGAGGATGTTCTTCCGGAGCTCCCGAAGGACAGGGAAGTAACGATTCTGGATTTTGGATGCGGTAAATCCTATCTGACATTTGCAATTTACTATTATTTGCATGAGTTAAAAGGTTATGATATCCGGATCATCGGACTGGATCTGAAGACGGATGTCATTTATGCATGCAACCAGCTTGCAAAAAAATATGGCTATAGAAAATTGAAGTTTATGGAAGGAAATATTGCAGATTATACCGGCTCTGATGAAGTGGATATGGTCGTGACGCTGCATGCCTGCGATACCGCTACCGATTTTGCACTTGCAAAAGCAGTTGGTTGGAAAGCGAAGGTCATTCTTTCGGTTCCGTGCTGTCAGCATGAAGTGAACCGTCAGATTGCAAATGAAACACTTGCACCGCTGTTTTCTTACGGACTGATCAAAGAGCGAATGGCAGCTCTTGTCACGGATGCTATGCGTGCAGAATATCTCAAGAGGGAGGGATATGACACACAGATCCTGGAGTTTATCGATATGGAGCATACACCGAAGAATATTTTGATACGGGCCATTTACACGGGAAATAAAGGAAAAAATACAGAGGCAATCCGCACATGTGAAGAAATGCTTCACATCGATCCAATGCTGGGGAGATTATTGGATCAGCAGAATGAAGAGGGAGAAAAAGGAGTATAAATTTAGCAGATTAAGATAAAGGGGACTATAATTACAATGTTTAAAAAGATAGCAATAAAGACAGGGGTACTGACTACTGTATTTATTCTTGCAGTTATCGTATCCAGTTATGTGACGAACAGAGGCAACACTGATATGAGTGCAGATATGGGAGGTGCGACATTGCCAAGAATATCCTTTATGACAGAAGGATATGAAGTGAACTCACTGCCGGGATATAAAAGCGATATGACGCTTACTTCAATGCGTGATACACTGACACCCGTCACAAATAACCAGCTGGATATGAACATTGCAAAATATGATAATCAGATCCAGAAGGTTTACTGGCAGGTATATACACTGAATGGGAAAAAATGTATTCAGGAGGGAACCATTAAAGATGTTCAGGATACAGTAACTTTAAATTTCAAGAATACGAAGATTCTGAAAGAAGAGAGGATTTTGAAAGTAACCTTGTACCTGGATAATCAGAATATTTATTTTTATACCAGGATCAAGAATTCGGCAGATTGCAACTATAAGAAAAGCCTGGATTTCGCAAATGATTTCCACAATGCGGCACTCGAAAATCAGGGTGATAAGGTCGAAAGCTATTTGGAAACAGATTCCAGTGAGGACAGCTCCACCTATCAGGAGGTCACACTTGCATCGACACAGTCACAGGTGACATGGGGTTCGCTTGCACCGCAGGTATCGGGAAATGTATACTGGGAAATTAAGGAATGCAATGAGAATTACACATCACTTGTTCTCAAATACCAGGTAAAGTGCACCGGGGATACTGATTATGCTGATCGGCTTTACAGTGTAAAGGAATTCTTCCGGATCCGCACCGGGGAAGATGCACAACAGTATCTGCTTGATTATGACCGCACGATGAATCAGAGATTTGATGGTAAGACAACTGCGCTGAACCAGAAAGGTGTTCTTGTTGGGATTGCGCCGACGGACCTGGAGTATGAGACTAATACAGATGGAACCATTGTAGCATTTATAGAGGATAACCAACTCTGGCATTATGATAAAAAAGAGGATGAAATGTCACTGGTATTCGGCTTCGCAGATGCGGAAAACATGGATGTGCGTACATTATGCGACCTGCATGATATCCGCCTGATTTCAGTAGATGAAAAAGGCAATACCACATTTACTGTAGTGGGTTATATGAATCGCGGTGTACATGAAGGGCAGGTAGGTGTAGCAGTCTATTATTTTGACGCAGAAAAAAATTCCGTTACGGAAAAAGCATTTGTCCCTAGCGAAGACGGATATTATCTGATGAAAGAGGATCTGGGTAAATTTGTATATTACAGCAATTCTGATGAAAATCTTTATGTAATGATAGATGGTACATTGTATCTAGTGAATCTGAAGGACAACACCAGAGAGGTGCTGGTGAAAGATCTGGAGGAAGGGCAGTATCAGGTTTCACCAGATGGACATCTGCTTGCTTACCAGAGTGAGGGCGGAAAGATCAATGAGTCGCAGAAAATTATCGTGCTGAATCTGAAGACGGGCAAATCCTTTGATATTACATCCGAAGGAGACGAATATGTCAAACCGATCGGATTTATCCGGAATGATTTTGCCTATGGCACGCTGCGTGGAAGCGATGCAGGAACCAATATATCCGGACAGAGTGTGTACCCGATATATAAAGTGGATATCATCACGCAGAAACAGGAGATAGCCAAGACCTATGAGGTACAGGATTTTTACATTCTGGATGGCTATGTGGCAGACAATATGATGACACTTAATCGGGTGAACAGAAATGAGAATACCTATATTTCAACAACGGCAGATTATATTACCAACAATCAGGAGAAGGAAGAGAGCAATATCATAGTTGAGACCTACAATGATGATCTGCGGGGAACTCTGGTTCGTCTTACTTATGAAAATGGGATCAAAGACAGCAAAGCAAAAATTTTAAAACCAAAGCAAGTACTGTTTGATAAACCGATGGTTGTCAGCTTTGACAAACCGAAGGTAAAGAATCAGTATTATGTATATGCACTTGGCAGTCTGCAGGGGGTGTATGAAAAAGCATCTTATGCGATCCAGGAAGCGGAGAAGATAAAAGGTGTGGTCATTTCTTCATCACAGGAATATGTATGGGAGTCCGGAAATACGCCGGATATTTATGAAGTAAATAATATGGATGAGTTCCGGACAGGAGAAGGTGAGAGTACACTTGTAGCGTGCCTGAACCGGATCCTGAAGCTGGAAGGCGCAGAAGATATAAATGCATCAACAGAGCTGGAAAACGGAAAGTCGCCGGCAGAAATCCTGACAGAAGCAACCGGTGGAGAAGGATTTGATCTGACCGGATGTACACCGGAAGAAATCCGCTATACGATCAGCCATGAGACACCGGTGATCGCAATGCTCAGTATGGATCACGCGGTACTGGTAATCGGCTATACCAGTGAAAAATATGCTTATATTGATCCGGCTGACGGAGAACGTCATTCGGCTACGCCCGAAGAGATGGCGCAAATGGTAAGCGGCAGCGGAAATGTATTTTTTGGTTATGTAAAATAAATTTGGAGGACGCAAATGAGAGACGAGAAATATTTAGAACTTCTGGCAGAAAAATACCCAACTGAGCAGGCGGTCTGCCGAGAGATTATTAACCTTAAAGCAATCCTCAGCCTGCCAAAAGGGACAGAGCACTTTATGAGTGATCTGCATGGAGAATATGAGGCATTTTGCCATATATTAAATAACTGCTCCGGTGTGATCCGGGAAAAAGTAGATCTGTTGTTTGAAGATACTTTATCAGATCTGGACCGGGAAGAAATCTGTACGCTGATCTATTATCCAGTTGAAAAGCTTGCAATGATAAAAAAGGAAGGAAAAAATAATGAAGAGTGGTATCGTGTGATCTTAGGAGAACTAATCGATATTGCAAGATTATTTTCATCCAAATACACCCGCTCAAAAGTAAGAAAAGCGATGCCGAAGGAATATGCCTATATTCTGGATGAACTGATCCATGTACAGAAGGATGAAGATGATAATCAGCTGGTGTATCACCGCAATATCCTGAATACGCTCCTTGAACTACAGAATGCAGATGAATTTATCGAGGTGCTTGCCGGATTGATTAAACGGCTGGCAGTCGATCATCTACATATTGTCGGAGATATTTTTGACAGAGGTCCTTGTGCAGACCGGATCATGGATTTGCTTACGACTTATCACTCCATTGATATTGAATGGGGAAATCATGATATCCTGTGGATGGGAGCGGCAGCGGGGCAGAAATGCTGTATTGCGAATGTAATCCGTATCTGTGCCCGCTATGGGAATCTGGATATTCTGGAGGATGGATATGGGATCAATCTGCTTCCACTTGCAACTTTCGCATGGAAACAGTATGCAAAAGATCCCTGTGAATGCTTTTTATTAAAAGGGCAGGATAACTGCAAACCACAGGAGCTGGAACTGAATATGAAAATGCACAAGGCAATTTCTGTTATCCAGTTCAAAGTAGAAGGACAGGCAGCAGAGCTTTATCCGGAATTTGGTTTCCAGAGAAGAAACTTTCTGGATAAGATCAACTACGAGGAAGGGACTATAACGATAGGAGGAAAAATCTATCAGCTTCTGGATGATTATTTTCCGACAATAGATCCGAAGAATCCATATCAGCTTTCAGCTGAAGAAGAAGAGATCATGAACCGCCTGGTAAAAGCGTTCCAGAGCTGTGAAAAATTGCAGCGGCATATGCGTTTGCCCTGTCTCTTGCAACAAGTCGTACTTTTGTATGTGATTTCAACCATTCTTTTAATGGTATTCCATCCCGGCCATCAAGCAGTGCGATTAAATGATGATCTTTTAGTATTTCTAAGAATTTAATGAGGCGGGACAGGGACTTTTCCATGTTAGGGAACTTTTGGTCGAGTTCTTTTGAAAGTGTGTAAATATCTTTTTTGTCATCGATGATGCCCCAGACAAAGCTTCCGTAATCATCAAGATCGATGGAACTTACTTTTGGGCGGTGAAAAAATTTCTGAGCAATCTTATTAAAGAAACCTTCCCAGCGAATAAAAACAGTGATAGTTCCTTTTTCATTTGTTTCATATTCTATGTCAGGGTTTTTGACAGGAATATAGTCAAGATAGTTTTTATCTATTTTCTGTTTGGTCATAGAGAATCCTTTCTATAATTAAATTATA
>OIZE01000713.1_pt1 | contig 24637 bp, 20 predicted proteins | sample 1588421 | NCBI WGS metagenome assembly OIZE01 (sample SAMN03283251) | human gut metagenome | biome: human-associated habitat; material: feces | host: Homo sapiens | place: USA | collected 2013 | reverse complement strand
TATTCTTTTTTCATATCTCCTATTATACCACTTTTTTGCTATGAACACAAGCTCTGATAAAAAATTTCAATCCACTCCCTCGTAAAGAGGGAGACTGCGGCGTTGTGTCATTTTGATTTTTATATCAAGCGATTTCAATCCACTCCCTCGTAAAGAGGGAGACTGCTTCTTCTTCCGAGCAGCCGTAATAGCTGCTCAATTTCAATCCACTCCCTCGTAAAGAGGGAGACGGTTCGGCTTGCAACAAAATTCACAAATCCAATCATTTCAATCCACTCCCTCGTAAAGAGGGAGACCTGTGTGTTGTACGATCATGAAAAAAAATCCAATATTTCAATCCACTCCCTCGTAAAGAGGGAGACAAAATATGTTGCACATCGCAGTTCAAATGCATTGATTTCAATCCACTCCCTCGTAAAGAGGGAGACGTCGGTGGCGTAAAGCTGGAAGGCGTGCGATTTGCAATTTCAATCCACTCCCTCGTAAAGAGGGAGACAAATGTACTTAAAAACGTCAGTACTGCTTCCAACTATTTCAATCCACTCCCTCGTAAAGAGGGAGACGTAATTGTCGTGTCTGCAATCTCCAGCAGCCGCATTTCAATCCACTCCCTCGTAAAGAGGGAGACCGCTGTTATATTCGACGGTGTACGAAGCAAATGAATTTCAATCCACTCCCTCGTAAAGAGGGAGACGCAGCTTGCCCTCTACAATAATCATCGACCCTTTACATTTCAATCCACTCCCTCGTAAAGAGGGAGACAAATAATATTTGCTGACCTATCGGCTATACGGGGAATTTCAATCCACTCCCTCGTAAAGAGGGAGACATCAAGCTGCGAGACAAAGAAAGATTCCGATTTTGATTTCAATCCACTCCCTCGTAAAGAGGGAGACATTCAGGAAACTGTCAATTGTACAATCACCAAACTATTTCAATCCACTCCCTCGTAAAGAGGGAGACTGCTTTGATTTGATGCAGGCACCTCAGGTAAGAGATTTCAATCCACTCCCTCGTAAAGAGGGAGACGGTGGCCTCTTTGTTTTATGATGTGACTTTTTTCAATTTCAATCCACTCCCTCGTAAAGAGGGAGACGATGTTGCTCGCTAAAAAAAGGAGGATGTAAAAAATATTTCAATCCACTCCCTCGTAAAGAGGGAGACGATACAGTCAGATATTTTTGCAAGGAGCGGCGTGGAATTTCAATCCACTCCCTCGTAAAGAGGGAGACAAAGGGTCGATGATTATTGTAGAGGGCAAGCTGCAATTTCAATCCACTCCCTCGTAAAGAGGGAGACGGCAATTTATCAGGAGATTGTCCGGCAAAACACCGGATTTCAATCCACTCCCTCGTAAAGAGGGAGACCAATCCAGCCCGCATTGCTCGCAGATGGCGTATTTATTTCAATCCACTCCCTCGTAAAGAGGGAGACGCCTGCAACAGACCAAGGACATCGCAGCAACCCAATTTCAATCCACTCCCTCGTAAAGAGGGAGACTCTTTCAGGCTTTCGCCGTCGTTTAGACGGTTTTATTTCAATCCACTCCCTCGTAAAGAGGGAGACTGTACAGCAAGGACGAGGTCGAGTATAGCCACAATTTCAATCCACTCCCTCGTAAAGAGGGAGACGGTAACAGATTTGTACAAGTACACAAAAAACGCCATTTCAATCCACTCCCTCGTAAAGAGGGAGACAAGCAGCGGTTTAGATGATTCTTGGATGTGCGAAATTTCAATCCACTCCCTCGTAAAGAGGGAGACTGCAGCAAATCAATCGCTTTTCGGAGCGGTTCGGGATTTCAATCCACTCCCTCGTAAAGAGGGAGACGTTTTTTCGGAAACAAGGGAAGTTGGCTCTAAGATTTCAATCCACTCCCTCGTAAAGAGGGAGACCAGCAGTGGATTTTAAAGGCGGACAATGGCGAGCGATTTCAATCCACTCCCTCGTAAAGAGGGAGACACGCCCAATTTCCCGACCAATGTCTTTTTGGACAATTTCAATCCACTCCCTCGTAAAGAGGGAGACAAACAAAATTAAAAAAAACGGAGGAATTTGAAATATTTCAATCCACTCCCTCGTAAAGAGGGAGACTCATCGCCAATGCTGACCGGAATGATGATGTCACATTTCAATCCACTCCCTCGTAAAGAGGGAGACACCTACATTCGGCATTTTATCCCGTCCATCTATTGGATTTCAATCCACTCCCTCGTAAAGAGGGAGACGGAGGAGATAATCTCAGACGCTGCGAGCACTGCAATTTCAATCCACTCCCTCGTAAAGAGGGAGACGTTGGCTTTACCTCCATAAAACTCAGCTTTTCGATTTCAATCCACTCCCTCGTAAAGAGGGAGACCCAAAAAGCATTGGAAGAAATTGTAAAGATTTCCATTTCAATCCACTCCCTCGTAAAGAGGGAGACAGGACGTTTCTGATTTTGCGGATAAAGCAGAAATAATTTCAATCCACTCCCTCGTAAAGAGGGAGACGGTGGATAAGCTGGGCGACGCAGTGAAAGAAATATTTCAATCCACTCCCTCGTAAAGAGGGAGACGACCAGCGGCAGCAAGGGCATTTTTTAACTTTTCGATTTCAATCCACTCCCTCGTAAAGAGGGAGACCTTCGGCAGAGTAGCCCAGATTTGCAAACTGTACTATTTCAATCCACTCCCTCGTAAAGAGGGAGACTCCGGCGGTTTCAAATTTTTTTCCAACGCTTTCAGATTTCAATCCACTCCCTCGTAAAGAGGGAGACCTATACCAATATTGTATAAACGGCGGAACAGATATTTCAATCCACTCCCTCGTAAAGAGGGAGACTGACGGTGGACATGACAACATTAAACGGTTCAAGCGATTTCAATCCACTCCCTCGTAAAGAGGGAGACAAAAAGCACCGGTTTCCCGATGCTGATTTGTTGATAATTTCAATCCACTCCCTCGTAAAGAGGGAGACCATTAAGGATTTTGCAGACGTAACCGCCTGCCGATTTCAATCCACTCCCTCGTAAAGAGGGAGACGCGAAAGAAATCACAGAAGTGGGCACCTCCTATGAATTTCAATCCACTCCCTCGTAAAGAGGGAGACAATCCGCAAATATGTATGGACTATCGTGCAAGTAAATTTCAATCCACTCCCTCGTAAAGAGGGAGACCAGCCTCGTGGCAATAGAATATGCCGTTTTGACAATTTCAATCCACTCCCTCGTAAAGAGGGAGACGTTTGGCTGGATTCCGGCAGCTACGTTGGCAACGATTTCAATCCACTCCCTCGTAAAGAGGGAGACAGACCAATTGTGGTCAGAGATTTTGTGGGAGTATATTTCAATCCACTCCCTCGTAAAGAGGGAGACACGCCCAAGACCGCCGTGTGATTTTATCGGATATTGCATTTCAATCCACTCCCTCGTAAAGAGGGAGACTGCTCTGTCCGGACTATGTGCCGGATTGGGAAAAAATTTCAATCCACTCCCTCGTAAAGAGGGAGACTGGTATAGTTTGGCGTGGATAGTGTCGGGAAATACGATTTCAATCCACTCCCTCGTAAAGAGGGAGACCACCAGCCGTGCAGACTTACATAGAGCGGCTGGAGATTTCAATCCACTCCCTCGTAAAGAGGGAGACTTCCGTTGACTTGTACCACTGGTCTTGCCGGAATCGGATTTCAATCCACTCCCTCGTAAAGAGGGAGACGATTCCAAACGCTCTCCGGTATCTGCATACCGGAATTTCAATCCACTCCCTCGTAAAGAGGGAGACGGAAGAAAGTTTGCGGTTGATGCGATGGACGACGAAATTTCAATCCACTCCCTCGTAAAGAGGGAGACTCTGGACAACGAGACAGAGTACGCAAAAAGCCTCGAATTTCAATCCACTCCCTCGTAAAGAGGGAGACGGCACGTTTCCTTGCCGGAAAGCAGTTGCCGGATATTTCAATCCACTCCCTCGTAAAGAGGGAGACCTTATAAGATGCCTCGTCCTTGCCGCCAAAAACATATTTCAATCCACTCCCTCGTAAAGAGGGAGACCTTGACCGCAACAACGAGGTAAACGACGACAACGAGATTTCAATCCACTCCCTCGTAAAGAGGGAGACTTTTGTTACATGAGGACAAAAATTTGACGGATGTTATTTCAATCCACTCCCTCGTAAAGAGGGAGACTTTACCATTGCTTTTCATCCCTCCCCCAACGGGAGATTTCAATCCACTCCCTCGTAAAGAGGGAGACAAACGCAACCGAATACGGCCGGAAATATGTGGATATTTCAATCCACTCCCTCGTAAAGAGGGAGACATGGTCAGTGGACAAGCTAGGCGATGCAGTCAAAATTTCAATCCACTCCCTCGTAAAGAGGGAGACAGATAACTTTGCAACCCTGCCGTGTTGCCGTCCAATTTCAATCCACTCCCTCGTAAAGAGGGAGACGCTGTAATCGCCCAATCCGTCCATGTCATACTTCGATTTCAATCCACTCCCTCGTAAAGAGGGAGACTGCAGCACATCGAGGTGACAGCAGGGTGAGTTTTAATTTCAATCCACTCCCTCGTAAAGAGGGAGACAATTTAAAAACAATTTTAGATTTATCAAACGAAATTTCAATCCACTCCCTCGTAAAGAGGGAGACTTTGGGAAAAACTTGTACGCAAACGTACAAGTGCATTTCAATCCACTCCCTCGTAAAGAGGGAGACGCAGACGGCAGCAGAGGTCAGCAAAACCAACGCAATTTCAATCCACTCCCTCGTAAAGAGGGAGACCTGTTTGACCAGCTGGACGACCTGACGGAGCAGGCAATTTCAATCCACTCCCTCGTAAAGAGGGAGACGAGGTCGATTTTGATTTAGTATAAGAGGGAGTGAATTTCAATCCACTCCCTCGTAAAGAGGGAGACAATACTGCTGGGAAGAATGCTATTAGTGTTATGATTTCAATCCACTCCCTCGTAAAGAGGGAGACATACCGTACAGCACCGTCCAAAAGTGGGGGGCAATTTCAATCCACTCCCTCGTAAAGAGGGAGACCATTGCCATAATAAATACCTCCATACTGTTTTTTTATTTCAATCCACTCCCTCGTAAAGAGGGAGACTGCTGCCGTTTCGCTACCTGTAATGGTAAGCGTTTATTTCAATCCACTCCCTCGTAAAGAGGGAGACACGATAAAATGCACGTGGTCAATTTTTCCGGATATTTCAATCCACTCCCTCGTAAAGAGGGAGACAGCAAATATAGCTAAAATACAACTGAAATCATGATTAAATTTATGCACGTTCACATATACACATAAAAATTTCTGATTTAAAACAAAAAATAGCTTAATTTGCAAGTTGTATCTGACAAAATTTTACTAGTTTTCACCTGCGAATCCCCCAGCATTTTTATGTACACTTCCGGTTCGCAGCCATAAAATCAGTTGTTTTATCAGAGTAATAGCGGTTCTTCTACATGCAAAGAAGGTCGTATCCCAATGTGTTCTACTTTACTTTCATAATGATTTCCCAGCTGATAAAAACGCAAACTGTCTTTTTCTGGGTCAATCAAATCAATCAGTATCTGCTTTACCTTTCGAAATTCCGCAGCATCTAACACACATTCAAACACAGAATTTTGCACCCGTGTTCCATAATTAACACACTGTTTTGCAACCCTCTGCAATCGACGTCTTCCTTCTTTGGTTTCTGTATTGACATCGTAAGTAATTAAAATTAACAAATCTGATCACTTCCACATCATCGCTGGATAGTCATCCAAATCCCCACGAATATATCTTGCCAACAATAAGGCTTGTGCGTAGGGTAACATTCCATATTGCACCTTTTCCTTTAGAAAAGGATGCGGAATCACTTCTGCCTTTTTCTTTTGCCAAGCTTCTAAAAATAGCTTTCTTCCCTCTTCATTCAGCCAAACAGCACCATCTGCCTGCTTTTCAAATTGCTTTTCCTGAATCATTCGCCGATTAATCAATGTCAATACAAATCGGTCACACAATGGTGCTCGAAATTCTTCCACCAAATCCAATGCAAGCGAACGGCGTCCTGGTCGGTCTGTATGCAGAAATCCAATATACGGATCTAGCCCAACACTTTCCAAAGCAGCTGTGCACATACTAGTCATAAAGGAATAGGCAAATGAAAGTAATGCGTTCACTCGATCCAACGGCGGTCTTCTGGAACGAACAGAAAAGCAAAAATGTTCTTTCTGCTGCAAAATCAAATCATCCCATACAGAAAAATAAACAGATGCTGCCTCTCCTTCTATTCCACGCAAAGAATCCAAATCAGATGCTTCCCATGCTCGCTGTGCTGCTGCTCGTAAAAATTCCGATTTTTTCCGCATTTTTTCGACATCCATTCGCAAACCATGATCTCGAATTGCACGTTCCAATACATACCGACTATTGAAAATCTTCCCAGTAATCATACTTTTTGCAATTTTCAGTCGTTCTGATGCTTGGTCAGCCAATCGGTATTGCTGCCGACGCAGCAATACATTTCCGCTAGTCGTTCCTTCTGTTCGACAGAGAAACTTTCCAGAACGACTCAAAAACGAAATGGGTAAACCCATTTCCGCACATTTTCCCATCAACGGCGGACTAGCTCCTGCTGCTCCAAAACAAATGATTCCATCTAAGTTGTGCAGTGGAAGTCTTGCAAGAATCATTTTCTTCTCCTGAACCACAACATTTTCCCCATCCAAGGACAAATACCGTTCTGGTGTCATAATATACAATGTTTGTCGCAGCTGTTTCATTCTGATACCTCCTCTGTCGGCTTTAACATCGCTTGCATATAGGCAACAGCCGACTGTGTTCCACAGAGAACAGGTAGACAAAGCTGCTTCAAAGAGCATGCATTGCATGCCTTTGTTCGCCGAACTTTGGGTGTATGTTGTGTCCGATATAACTGATGCATTTCCGTTAACATTACAATTGTTTTTTCTCGCAATTGTGTATCAATTTCCACTTTAGATCGTCGTTTTGTCTTTCCATAGTACAAATATCCGATTGGAACGGTACAGCACAACATCTCTTCCAGACACATTGCCTGTGCAGCAAGTTGCAGACGGTCACAATCATCTTTTTTTGCTTCTCCACGCTTATATTCAATGGGAATGATTTCATAAGTCCCTGGTTTCCCATGAATGGAAACGCCTGTTTCTGAACGATGAAATTCTACAACATCACATTCTCCGGAAATGCCCAGCGTTGCAGAGGACACTGGCATTCCCCGGACAATGATTTGATTTCCTCTTGTTTCATGTCGTTCCTTATCATGGGCATTCTTATGAAAAATTTCACCGTCTACGGTTCGTATATTTTCCGCCCATTGCTGTTCCAAATGAATCAATGCCCATTGACGACGACAAAAGCAAAAATGTTGAATTCCGGAAAGCATCAGATATTCATCTTCTGAATAACTCATGATAAAATTTGCAGCGTAACACCATCTAATGGTGTTACCTGTACATCATAATCTTCAAACCGCTTTGGCTTTGTAACACCTTCTTTTAAGGTGACCTGTAAAGAACGCTGTACTTTCGCAGAAGAATATTTTGGTGTTTTTCCTTCTTGTTCCCACCAATACAGTGCACAAACTTCCATGCTGCCTTCTGGGCGAGCAGAAGAAGCGTCATTTTCCAGCAAAGTTCTCATTGCTTCCTTAATTTTTTCTGCATCTTCATCGCTAAAACCAGTTTTTTCCGCCAACTGACAATTAATGCTGCCCTTTGCCAGGTACAGACCAAATGCAACCCGATGCTTCATACCCATGGTATCAGATGCTCTTTCTGCTGTATTTTCACTATTGACACTCTTTACAATCTGCATGCTGATAATATCCACCGGACTCATGCTCTTTGCAATGCTGATGGTAACAGGACCTCTTACGCCAACAGAAACCTTGTCGCCCTTAAAAGCAAATACTTGTCCAAAGCTTCTAACATCAATCCACTGTTCACACGCAATTCTTGCAAATTCATCTTGGTCAGTAGTTTTTCCATTGCTTGCCTTTTTTAATTCTTCACAGCCATCTGCTCGTGCTTTCAAACTCTTATAGCTATCCACACGATGGTCATTCGACTGGACAAAAACAGGTTCATTCATATCAATCAGTCGATTCCGAATCTTCCGCTTCAGACAAACATCCGAAATTTCTCCATAACCGTCATAGTCTTCTCTTGGACGGTTTCCACACAACGGGTCACCATTTGGGTTTGCATTTTCTACGGAAATTAAAATGGCAAAGTCGATTTTTTTAGAAAGGGTACTCATGATTCTGTTTCCTCCTCATTGTTTGAATCGTTTTGGTTTTTACGCTTTTTATCAGCAGAAATTTTCTGCAATTGGCAGCTATAAGCATGCAAATATTCCGGCTCTAACTTGGAATTATCCATGAATGCAGTATGGTCAAACTGACTGGTAATTTCATCAATCATTGTGCAGTAATAATTCCGCCGTGTCTTTGGCATCCCAGAAAGATAAGGCTCTAACCGCTGCCGAATGACATTCCAAGTCCGATATGGCTGATTCACAAATGCTGTAAAATACCGGCGAGCATTGGTAATTCTGGCATCGTTGCCCTCTTTTTTGTTCAGAGCAACCGATTCCGCTACTTCTGCAACTGCCAGCAGTCTGCCATACAGATAATCTCTGCTGGTACAGGTTTCATCCAGTTCCATGTTACATTCTCCTTTTTGTTCGCATATTTTTTTTCGCAGCATTCCGCAAGCACAGGCAACCACCAAATCCCAGTTGTATTTCTGTCCGTATGCCTGCGGATAAGCTGCCCGGTCACAAAGTGCCTGAAGCAAATCCATCGGAAATGCCTGTTTTTCCAGTACGCAGGGAAGCAAACGGTTCACAACAAATGACTTTAACTTGTCATCACACTTTAAAACATTTGCCTGCTCTGTCCCGTATGCACAATTTGCAATATCATACAGAGAAAATGAGAAAATCGAAAATTTCTTTTTTCTCCAATATCGCCATGCAGTCTGTTCATGCCATGCCTGAAGCCGTTCAAAGAAAACAGAATGTTCCATCTGCGTATACATTGTCATGGAAAGTCGTCCAGTTGTTGCAGAATCCAGCACCATCACCGTGACATTGGAAAGCGGTTCTAATTTGCTTTCATATTCAAACAGCACATCTTTAAAATACGAACGATAACTGGTAAATGTATTTTCCTGTGACGATTCTGGTTTAAAATCGCTTGTCTGGTCATCAAATAGATTGAAATCAAAAGTTTCTCCAAAGGCTTCTTCAAAGTCAGAAAAAATTCCAGCGGAACTATTGGTAATACTGGGCAACTTTTTCAAGTCGCTTTCCCATGCAAGCAACATCATGGTTTTTCCAATCGGATTTCCCTGCCGCTGAATCATCCACCGCAAAGCGTTATGCATTTTCTGCGAAAAATCATAGCCAATGGAAATCGCCTGCTCTTTGTTCTGAAATCTGCCTCGGTAAGAAAAACCGTTTTCATCATTTGCAGAAAACAACTTTGCTTTATCTCCTGCATTTCTGATTTTATTGGGATGCTTATAAGAACATTCTGTCACTTCTCCGGTTGCATAACACAATTGCTGAACCTGCTGGGATGCATTCTGTTCTTCGTTCTGTGCAATCCAGCTTTCGTATAAAGTCGAATCCAACCAAGTTTCATCTCTACTGTTTGGATTCGACTGGTAAACTCGAAACCGCACCATACAATCTGATTGCACAATATCACAGATTTTTTCTTTGCTCAGTTTTCCAGTCTGTTCATCCAAATTCAAAACGGATGCTGCTAGTAAATCTTGTATCAAACAGCCTTTTTGCAAATATGTATAAATGGCTCGCACTGCTGGATGGGAATGCTTTCCCTCTGCCCACGATTTTAGTTGTTCCAGATAGGCAGCATATGACTTTGATGCCTTTTCTGCTTTTTCAGGAACATAATTCCCATAATCTCCAGCAAGGTAAATCAATTTATCTGCCAACGGATGCGGCGTAATTCCAGAACTACGAGAACCAGAATCTTCCGTTACTGGAATAATTGTCACAGCATCTTTTTTGTCCTCAATTTTCTTTGCTGCTTGAAATACGCCATCTTCTGACAAAGTCACTTCAATCTGTGCATTTGCTGTAGAATGTGCCACCGGCAACAAAACTGCGGTATCCCCATCAATGGGATGTCCACAAAAACGCTCATAAATCCGATAAAGTTCATTCGTCCACTGCAACACCATCACCTCCTAAAAATTCAGAAAGTCCTTGAAAATTTCCGTGTTCCTCCCCGAATGGCTTGATTTCCATTTCTCGAACGTGTCGCTTGATGGTGCATTCCTCCGGTCGAATGAACGAAATCACACCATTTTTCATGATTGGATTCCAAAACCGAACCGTCATTTGCCCCTTATCCTCTGGTAAAACTGCTTCGTCTGCATAGGTGATGCCATGATAAAAAAGGCCATACGGAATTTCTCCGGAATCATCATAAAAGCCTATTCCTTCTTCAAATGCACAGGGTTCTACATATCCCATGCATTCTCGTGTGCCAAGGAAAATATCTCGTCTTCCGCCTCGTTCAATCATTCGCTTTGCAATGTTGTGATGCTTGTTTTCATTGCGGTCGTGCTCTAACTCTGGGCGATTGTCATTCCACTCAAAATGTGCCCTTACATGATAACAAACATCTCGCAAATACGTACAATAGGACAAGTCGTTTTTTCCGCTTTGATAATAAACGGGGCGAATTCCTCTCCGTTGCGTTTGAATACGGTTCATGACTCGAACAGCGTCAATATACCAAACAATCGTTGGTTTCCAGTAAATGCTGTGCATAATGCCTTTCAGTGCTTCGTAAGTTGGAATCGGATAGCTGTATTTTTCCATTCCGGTTCGAGTCAAAACATCTGAAAATAATGCATCTGCACCATAAACTTTAAATTCAACGATATTTTCATGAGTCGGTTTGCTCATCTTCTCACTCCTTTTTATTTTTATAGGAAACATGCATCCATAGAAATCATTCCATCTACACAAATGCCCTGTTCAGAAGAATAAAATCCAGATTTCAAAGCAAGAACACCGGATTCCAATTGGATTAATGCATCTTTTGCTTCAAGAGCCTTTAAAGTTCCACTATAGACAGAAACCAAATACTGCTGTGCTTTTCGCAACAACTTCGGAAATGCATTTTCATAGAGTTTTCCATTCAAGTCCAGAATCAATTCTTCCCCTGCTCCATAGGGCACTAAAATATCTGTGGTTTGTTCTGCAATTACTTGAAATTTTTTACCAGCTGTACGAAATGCCTGCATATGATTTTTCAACCTCAATGGTAGGCTTCCATGCATTTGGGCTTCTGCTCGTTTCGCATTGTTGGAATTGGTAGACAATAACCGCAGCAGCGTTTCATGATCTGAATCCGGCAGTGGATAAGAAAATTGATTTTGAAATGTTGTCAAATAACCTTCAAAATAGTTCTGCATAATTTGCGGATGCAGCAAGTCCTCTTTTTCATGAAAGAAGAGGATTTTTTTCGTAATCTCCTGCTCTTTTTCAATCTGTTTCAAAGCAGCAGCCAACTTTTCTTCTTCCAATTGTATCAAATAAACGGAACAGCAATCATACTCCCCATTTCGATTGCAGCGACCAGCTGCCTGTGCAGCATGATCCAACCCCGACATCGACCGCACCACGCAACGAAAAGAAATATCAACACCTGCTTCAATCAATTGCGTTGTTACGCAAATCAAAGGTTGTTGCGTTTCCAGCTGTTCCCGCATCTGTTGAATCACCGTTCTTCGGTGTACTGGGCACATATTCGTGCTCAGGTGCAGAACCGTTGCAGACGCTCCATTCCGTTCCTTTAACTTTTGGAACATTGTCAAAGCTGCTCGTTTGGTGTTGACAACCAGCAACAGATTCCCGTTTTCCTGATACTGTTGCGTACAAAATTTGGCTGCTTCCTCATAGGAAAAAGATTTTTTCCCAGCTGAATGCAAAACCGTCCGCCGAAATGCATCAAAATCCGCCTGAAAATCAGCTGTCATGCTTTCTTGTTCATCTAATAGAATTGGGTATTCTGCTTGTTCCAGACAAGGTTGTGTTGCAGAACAGAGCACAACTGTGCTCCCACAGATATGTGTCAGAAAATTCATTGCCAAGTTAAACAGATGGATACATTTTGCAGGAATCGCCTGCACTTCGTCTATGATCATCACCGCACGGCATAGATGGTGCATTCTTCGTACAGAAGAGGATTTTCCATCAAAAAGAGCATTCAGAAACTGCACCAACGTGGTTGCAATTACGGGCACATCCCAGCGTTCTGTTCGCATTTGATAAGTAGACAGTTTTTCTGTTTCATTTTCATTTTCTTCCAATCGAGAAAAGACATTGGAATGATGTTCCAAAAAGTTTTCTTCCCCTGCAATTTCTCGAATCACATCGCTATTCTGCTCCAAAATAGAATTGAATGGTGCAATATAGAAAATCTGATTTACATTATGCTTCTGGCTATATTCAATCGCAAACCGCAGAGCAGACAGTGTTTTTCCACCGCCCGTTGGAACAACTAACCGACAGATTTTTACATCATGGTTCGCAAATGCGGCACAACGGTCGGAAATATTCATTCTTCGGCGAGAAATCAAATCGGTTTTCTTCCGAAATGCGGTGCATTTTTTCTGCATTTGCTTCTCCATATTATTCCAAACTCCCGTTGGTTCTTTTGGAGAAGTATATACAATGTCATCATTAAAATTCGCTGCATCTGTCTGATCGGCATCCATTAGAATAGACTGCATCAATCGTTCTAAAAAGCCCTGATAAAATGCAGGTATCACACATTTTGCATCTCCGGAAAGTTCCCGTTTCTCTTTTTCACCTTTGGCAATCATTTCCTTGTAAAGTTCATTTATTTTCTGCTGCATAGCAGCATACTCCTTCACAGATTCCAGATAATACTTTTGCAATGTTTCATTTGAAACGATTTCCGGTAGTGCACAAATGACTTCTTTATCATGCTTTCGATTAGAAATTCGTTTCTGAAAATAATCCTCCCCCTTTTCTGTAATCCAATCATGCAACCCGTGGTGAGAGAGAATCGTTCTCCCGATCAAAAGAGCAGCATCCATAGGAAAGGCATTCTTTTTGCACAAGATTTGTGATAGAGCAAAAAGATATTTTGCTCCCATATAACTATGGTCAATTTCGCCTCTTTGTGCATCACTTTCCCCATGAATGTATTCTGTAAAATCGTTGCAAAGTTTTCCAGCATCATGCAAAATTCCCTGCAACCAAGCAGTGTGGGACATCTGAACAGCTTCCCCAAATTCACTTGCGATTTTTGCAACGTTGTTAGAATGTTCAGAAACAGTCTGTTCTTTTTTATCCGATTCCCGAATATGAGAGATATATTCCATCGCAATCATCCTCTTTATTGATTTTTCATATTTTTATTTTATCATATTTTTCTAGCTTTTGCAATCACTTTTTATAGAATTATGCCTTCTATTGCCCAGTTTCGACAAAATTCGACAAAATGAAAAATAAAAAAGCATTCTCACAGTTCGTTTCTGCAATTTTATTATAACACCAATAAAATCGTTCCAATGGTCAACAATCCCAAACCAATTCCAGAACGGCGATTCAATCGTTCCTTTAAAACGAAAGACGAAAACGCAATGGTAACCAAAATGCTCAGCTTATCAATCGGCACAACCACGCTTGCCAACCCATCCTGCAAAGCTCGATAATAGCACATCCAAGAAAGTCCGGTTGTCAATCCGGAGAGCACCAAAAACAACAAGTCTTTTCGGTTCAGTGCTCGCAGGTTGTGTTGCTGTCCGGTCACAAACACCATTACCCATGCCATAACCAAAACCACACACGTTCGGATGGCTGTTCCTAAGTTGGAATCAATGTTCTGAATTCCTACTTTTCCCAAAATAGAAGTCAAACTTGCAAAAACGGCAGAAAGGATGGCGTAAAATAGCCATCCTTTTTTCGTTGTGGATTGCGGTTTGGCTTGTGTGCGTTTGGGCAACATCAAGAATGTACCTGCTCCAATCAACAGCATACAAATGATTTTTTGCATGGTCAAAGCTTCTCCTAAAAAGAGAAACGCCAACAGCATCGTTAAAATGGTGCTGAATTTGTCAATCGGTGCAACCTGATTGACATCGCCCAGCTGCAACGCTTGAAAGTAGCAGAGCCAGCTTGCACCCGTTGCACAGCCGGACAGAATCAAAAATAAGAATGTTTTCCCGGAAATTGCCCCAGTCAGCAGCACCAATAGCCACGAGAACAATAGAACAACGCCTGTTCGCAAAGCAGTTGCAACCGTAGAATTGATGTGTTGCATGCCGATTTTCGCTAAAATTGCGGTAACACCTGCGAATATTGCAGACCCACACGCAAAAAGCAACCACATTTTTCTTCATCTCCTATGCATGAAACCGATACCCTGCACCCCATACGGTTTCAATGCATTTTGGATGTGAAGGATCTTCCTCTAATTTTTCCCGCAGACGATTGATATGAACGGCAACAGTTGCATTATCGCCCATGGCATCCATACCCCAGATGCGTTCATATAAGGTTTCTCGGTCAAAAACTGTGTCTGCATTCGTCACCAGAAACAGCAGCAATTCATATTCCTTGTTTTTCAAGCTGACTTCCTGTTCCCGAACAAATACCCGATGAGACTTCGGACAAATCCGAATTGCTCCAACGGTAATTTCCTGCTGAGTTTCCTGCGGCGTTTTCAGGCGTTTGTATGTTGCAATGTGTGCCTGTACCCTTGCCACCAGTTCCCCGGGCGAAAATGGCTTTACAATGTAATCATCTGCCCCCAATCCCAGCCCACGGATTTTGTCAATGTCCTCTTTCTTTGCCGTTACCATCAGAATCGGAATGTCTAACCGTTCCCGTAGTTTTCGGCAGAGTGTAAATCCATCCAGCTGCGGCAGCATCAAATCCAACAAAATCAAATCAAACGATTCTGTTTGTGTGAGGTTCAATCCAGATACGCCATCTGTGGCAATGGATACCGTAAACCCATTGATTTCCAGGTAGTCCCGTTCAATTTCTGCAATCGCTGCATCATCCTCTATGATACAAATATGACTCATGTTTCTGCCCCCTTCTTTGGAATCGTCAGCAAAATCCGCAACCCTTTCGGTGTTTCCTGTTCTGCTCGAATTGAACCGCCGAACCGCTCAAGAATTTTCGCTGTAATCGCCAACCCCAGTCCGCTGCCAGATTGTGGATTGCTGCGGGCAGGGTCACTGCGGTAAAATACATCAAATAATTTCGGCAATGCTTCCTCCGGAACACCTGGTCCATTGTCTGATACAATAATCGTTGCATCAGAATCCGTTTCTGTGCAGCGAATCCGCACTTGCACTTCCGGAGCATCCTTATATTTCAGGCTATTTTCTAGCAAGTTGGTAATCGCATTTCGGAACTGCACGGGGTCTGCATACACCGTGCAAGCTTCTGAAATCTCTTCCAGTATGATCGTCATTCCCTGTTTTGCATAAGCTTCCGCATTTTCAGAAATCAGGCTGTTCAAGGCTTCTGCAACTGGAATAGGTTCTGGATAAAATGGACTATCACCCAAATCCAACTTGGAGAACAAAAACAGCTTATCCACCATGCGGTCAATGTCGTTTGCCTTTTCCCGAATCGTCTGCATATATTTTTGCTGCCGCTCCGGTGTTTGAGCGATTCCCTCAATCAATCCTTCAATATACGCTTTAATAGATGTCAACGGCGTTCGCAAGTCGTGGGAAATGCCGGCAATCAATTCTTTTCGGTTTCGCTCTTCCCGTTCTATCTGTTCAATGGATTGCTGCAACCGCTCTGCCATCTGATTAAAATCTTTGAAAACCGGGAGAAATTCATCTTTTTCTTTGTAGACAATGCGATAGGTTAAATTACCATTTTGAATTTCATGCACGCCAGAAACCAAAAGATCCAGCGGCTTTTCAATTTTCCGGAATACAAATTTCGTCAGAAATTGGTTGGTGACCAAAACCGCAGCAACAATCAAAACAAACAGGACAAGAATCCAATATTTTACAATCAATTCATTCCATGCACTTTCCTTGACAGGAGCAGAGAAAAATAAATAAATCGTGTAAGAAATGCCCTCTATTTCTGCCTGTTCCATATAAAGGCTACCGTTTGGCGTACTGCTGGATAATTCCTGTAACGATTGGCTGGCAAGTGCCTGTGTACTTGTTCCCATAGAACAAACCTGTGTATCGTCCTGATAAATTTGCAGTTGGATTTCCTGTGTTCCGACATATTTCTCAACGGTCTGATATAAATGCGAATCAGTAAGTACTTCATGTTTCGTTTGCAAGAATTCTTTCGCCTGTTCCATGAGCAGATGCTCTAAATGAACCGTGTTTTCTTCCTGAACCGTTTCATCCATTACCTGCTTATAGACCACATTTACAAAGAATAGCAGCGAAACTGCCAAAATCAGAAGGCTGACCATTGCCGGAATCAGCAACATAAATAAATTCGAGAGAAACAGCCGTTTTTTAATGGTCAATTTCTTCCGCCTCCTCTGTATTTTATTATAGCACGGGTTTCTTTTATCGTCAACGCTTCTGTTTGAAGAGCGTTCGGGAAAGAATGGATGCTGTTAGAATTGCCACGATGGCAAACAATCCAAAAAATAACAAGGTTGTGCCAGTCGGAACAGCAAGGTGCAAAATGTCTAGATGCAACAGATGCTGTTGCAGCCACAGACAAAGTGCAATGGCAAAATAAAATCCAATTGCAGAAGTTGCTGCAAAAAATGCTTTTACTTTTGTAAATGGTAAACACATCTTGAAAACGCCCAGCAATCCAACTGTTCCAATCAACAGAAACAGCAAGGTGTTTGCCTGTGTCTGTTCACCGGACAATCCAAAAATACCCATTGCATGCAATCCCAAATAAAATAAGAAACAAACGCCGATGGCAAGTGCATTCGGTGCAGCCCTTCGGATGGCTTCCGGCAGGAATTTTGTCCGGACAGGTCGAGAATCTGGCAGGAATGACAAAAAGAAAGACGGATAGCCCTCAATTACCAAGTCAATCAAGGTGATTTGAATCGGAACGAATGGGAATGGTGTATTGGTCAGCAGACAGAGCACACACAACAAAATCGAATACAGCGTCTTGATGAAAAAGACACCAGCAGACCGTGTGACATTGTGAACCACTCGCCGCCCCTCCAACAGGACATCTTTCAAGACAGCAAAATCGGAATCCAATAATACAAGTTGGGCTGTCTGACGGGCGGCATCGCTGCCCTGCCCCACTGAAATGCTGCAATCTGCTTCTTTCAATGCTAACAAGTCGTTGACACCATCACCCGTCATCGCAACAGTGTGCTTCTGGCGGTGAAATGCCTGAATCAGCTGTTTTTTCTGCTGTGGGGTCACTCTTCCGAAAACGGTATACTGTGCCGCAACAGCATCCATCTCAGAATCTGCAACTGTTCGCATATCGACCCAGCGGTCACCCTGAAAAATACCTGCCTGCTGTGCCATTGCGGAGGCAGTCATCGGATTATCCCCAGAAATCAGCTTTACAGAAACGCCCTCCTGCTGAAATGCTGCAATTGTTTTCGCAGCGTTGGCACGAAGTGGATCTGTCAGAATGATTTCTGCCAGCAGTTGCATTTCCGGCAGCGGCTGTTCTTTTTGAACAGGATGTTGCGTGATTCCAACTAAAAGAACTCGCTTCCCATTTTGTTGTGCTTCCAAAACGCTTTCTGGCAACTTATCTGAACAGAGTTTTTCCGGTGCTCCAATGACAAGTGTGCCTACTCCGAAGAACGTCATTGCACTCCACTTTCGGTCAGAAGAAAACGGAATCTGCTCTGTAACGGATAATGTATCCATTCCATTAAAATAAGTATGCATCGCCTGAAAAGTCGCATTGTTATCCTGCGTATGCGTTAAAAAGTTCCCCATCCATTCTTGAAACGTTGCAGAATCTGTTTCTGGAAACAAAACTGCTTTTTCAACTTTCATGTTTCCTTCTGTCAGTGTTCCGGTTTTGTCTAGACAGAGTACATCAACGTGTGCTAGATTTTCTAATGAATACAAATCTTGCACCAGTACATTTTTCTTGGAAAGTGTAATAATTCCGGCAGCTAGGCTGATACTAATGAGCAGATACAGCCCTTTCGGCAGCATTCCCAGCAAACCGGCAGAAGTTCCAACGACTGCATCATACATGGAACTATCTCGGAAAAACAATGCCTGCACAAACAGCAGGATGCCCAGCGGAACAATACAAAGACTTGTCAAGCGAGTTACTTTTCGCATCGAACCAACTAATTCTGAATGCATGGCCTTGGTTTTCTTGGCTTCTTTCGTCAATTTTGCAGCGTAGCTGTCACTTCCGACATGAAGTACCGTTGCCTGACATGTTCCGCTGATGACAGAACTGCCTGACAACAGTGTATCGCCTGCCTTTTTAAAGATGGCATCGGATTCGCCCGTCAACAGCGATTCGTTTACTTCAATTCCGCCACTGCGGACAACGGCATCCGCACAAATCTGATTGCCACTCTCCAGCAGCAAAATATCCTGTTCCTGTACTTCCGCAATGGGAACAGATTGTATTGTCCCATTGCGTTCAATTTTGGCATTTGGCTGTGATAAAAGCGTCAGCTTCTCAATCAATCGCTTTGCTTTCAATTCCTGTGCAATCCCAATGACTGTATTTAAGGCAATCACAAAAATAAAAAACAAGTTCGACCATGCATGGACTGCAATCAAGGCAATGGCAATCAGCAGATTCAATAAATTGAATAGCGTACACACATTATCTCGTAAAATCTGTGCGGTGGTTTTAGAGGCAGTTTCTTTTGCTTTCATACAAGCACTTCCCTTTCTATTAAGTTATCTTTAGTTTATCGAATCGGTTATAAATACGCATAAACCAAAGTTAAACAAAAGATAAAATCAAACCTGCCGCAACTTCGATTTTTGTTCCAATCTGTCAAAAAAGCCATAAAATCAAAAGCAGCAGGAACATTATGCAATTCTCCTGCCTGCTCCCATTACATTCCTCTTTTGTTGCCTTTGCCATCACCAGAAGATGGATTCCTCTGCAAATTTTTTCCGGTATTCGGTCGGAGTATTGCTCGTGATTTTCCGGAACTGCCGATTAAAGTTGGAAAGATTCCGAAATCCACAATCAAATGCAATCTCCAGCACGCTTTTTTTCGTGGACAGCAATTCTTTGCAAGCCTGATTGATGCGATAGTGAGAAAGATACTCCACCGCACGAAATCCCACCTGTTTTTGAAACTGATGCATAAAATAGCTTTCGCTCAAGTGTACAGAATCTGCCAACTGCTTGACGGTAATCGGCTCTTGAAAATGTTCTGCAATATATTCCAGTGCTGGGCGAATCGCCTCTCCCAATTCATAGAAATCATGTTCTACGGTTGCTTCTGTTTCCAACAGCCAGAACAGCCGCAGCAATTCACTCCGCATCAGCAAGTCCAGCTGTGGCGTATCTCCTTTGGCACAGGAAAAAATATTGTTCATCATCATCTCTAATTCCGCATAATAGGGGTGGTCGGTCGTGATATGCGTTGGAATATGCATTTTTCCAGTGATCAGTGGCTTGATACAAGCTGCAATTGCACGGTCAGAATCAAATCCTCCGAAAATTTCATACCGAAATACCAGTGTATCATAGACCTGATGTATGGATTCCCGTGGATAAATCGAATGCATGACATTTGGTTGAATGATAATGATATCCCCTGCCGTAGAGTGAAACTTCTCCTCCCCGCAGATAAAAGAAGCAGATCCCTCCCGTACAAAATTCAGTTCAAATTCCCGATGCCAATGCATGGGGACACAGTGAAAATGGTTCGGAATTTCGCATGCATAGTATCCAAATGGCTTGATTTCTGAACCGTGGATGCGGTTTTCTCTCGAATCTCGGTCATTCATTCAAAAACACCTCCGAAAAAATAGAATTGTATCAGAATTGCGTAGAATATCAATAGAATTTTGAACCGTTTTGTAGTATTATATCATACAGAAGAACAAATTGCAATGGACTTTTTGAAAGGAAGTGCTGTTATGATTAAAAAATATGTTTACGGAACCCCATTCCCGACCGATGCAGTTGTTTTGGACGTTCAGCCGTCCACCGATGCACTGCCGTTTTTTGAAACAGACCAGCAAGGGACATTCACTTACTCGCTTTCTGAAAACGACATTGTCTATGGTCTGGGCGAACAAATTCGTGGCATCAACAAGAGAGGCTGGCAGTATGTCAGCTGGAACTATGACAACCCCAATCACCACGAGGATACTCGTTCCCTCTATGGTGCACACAACTTCATCATCATTCATGGTGCAGTGACCTTCGGTGCATTCTTCGACTACGCTGGAAAGATGGATTTTGACATTGGCTATACCAAGCGGAGCATGATGCAAATTCATGCTGCTTCCAATAACCTGACGGTTTATATCATCACAGGCGAAAGCGAAAAGGACATCGTTAAGCAGTTCCGGAAAATGGTTGGCAGAAGCTATATTCCGCCATTCTGGGCATTCGGATATGGTCAGAGCCGCTGGGGCTATAAGACTGAAGAAGATATTCGCACGGTAGCAAAACAGTATCAGGATGCTGGCATTCCACTGGACAGCATTTATCTGGATATTGATTATATGGAACGGTACAAGGATTTTACTGTTGATACCGAACGATTCCCGAACTTGAAAGGACTTGCCGCAGATATGAAGGAACAGGGCATTCACCTCGTTCCGATTATTGACGCTGGCGTAAAAATCGAAGACGGCTATGATGTCTATGAAGAAGGTGTACAGAACAATTATTTCTGCAAGAATGCCGAAGGCGGCGACTTTGTCGGTGCTGTCTGGCCGGGTCGGGTACATTTCCCAGATTTCTTGCAGCCAAAAGCAAGAGATTGGTTCGGTAAGAAATACGCTGTTCTGACGGAACAAGGGATTGACGGTTTCTGGAACGACATGAACGAACCTGCCATTTTCTACACCGAAGACCGCTTGGCAGATACCTGTGCAGAAATTGAAAAGCTGACAGCTGGCAACATGGGCATTCAGGAATACTTTGCCTTTACTGGAATGGTAGCTGGTTTGAATGGCAACATCGGCGACTATGACAAATTCTATCACAATGTGGATGGAAAAATGGTCAAGCACAGCGAAGTGCACAACCTCTATGGCATGAATATGACACGCTCGGCATTTGAAGCGTTGCAGGAAATTTCTCCGGAAAAGCGGACACTTTTCTTTTCTCGTTCCTCTTATATTGGTGCACACCGTTATGGTGGCATTTGGCAGGGCGACAACAAATCTTGGTGGTCGCATATTCTCCAGTCCATGCAGCAGCTGCCGGCTTTAAATATGGCTGGATTCCTCTTTACTGGCTCAGATACGGGCGGATTCGGCTGCGATACAACGGAAGACCTCATGATTCGTTGGCTGCAATACTCCCTGTTTACACCGCTGTTCCGCAACCACTCCGCAGACGGTACACGGGAACAAGAACTCTATCAGTTCTCCAATGTTGAAGCTGCTGGTAAAATGATTCAGATTCGATACAGCCTGATTCCGTATCTCTATAGCGAATTTTTGAAGGCTGCTTTGAACGATGAAATGATGTTCAAGCCGCTGGCGTTTGATTTCCCAGATGATGCCATGGCAGAACAGGTAGAAGACCAGCTGCTGTTGGGCAATGAATTGATGATTGCACCAATTTACAAGCAGAATGCACAGGGTCGATATGTCTACCTGCCGGAAGAAATGATGCTGGTAAGAATGCACAGCAGCAAGGATTATACAACAGAAATTCTCCCGAAGGGGCATCACTATGTTTCTGTTGGATTGGACGAGCTGGTCTTCTTCATCCGGAATCAGAAGGCAATTCCGTTTGCAGAATCCGCTGAAAACACGGCGAAAACAGACTACAACACCATTCAGCTTTTGGGTTATGAAGGCAGTTCCTATGAATTGTATGCAGATAATGGCACTTCTCCAAATCCAGAAGATAGCCTCACCATCAAAACATTATCCTAACAGTTGAAATCTCCTCATAGATAAAAGAAATGCGTATCGGTTTATAAAATCGGTACGCATTTCTTCTTAATGATTCAATTTTTTTGTTTCTGGAATTTTTTCTGCATCCAGTCTGTTCCTTTTATGGCTGCGATTCCAATCAAAACGCCAATCACTGTCCCAGCGAATACGTCCGATGGGAAATGTACAAACAAATACAGCCGAGAAAAAGCAATAACTGCTGCTAAAAGATACGCTGCAATTCCCACTTTCCGATTCCAATGCCAAAGCACGGTTGCTGCTGCGAAAGATACCATGGTATGACCAGATGGAAAGGAAAAATCAGTTGGCATTGCAATCAACATGGTATGGTCTTCTATCCAGCAAGGGCGATTCCTTGCTATCACATTTTTCAAGAATAAATTTCCAATTAGTCCACAGCCAACACAACCGACACCCAGTTGTATCCCGTTTTTTCGAGTTTTCGGAAGAATTAGCAGGAGGATCGCAAGCAAAATCCAAAGAATTCCACCATTTCCCAAAGCGGTAATCTTCGGCATGAGAAAATCCAAAACGGAACAAGAAAAAATTCGCTGAATAGCATGTAAAATCTGAAAGTCTAATGTTGTTAGTCCTTGCATTTGTGCCATCTCCTTTTTTCAGAATTTATAAAACTCTTATCTGTTTGTTCCCCGTTTTCTTTAGTATAATGGATGAGGTAAAACAGAAATGAAAAGAAAGATAAACAGGAGGTAAACTTTTTGAAAAGTGGAAATCCGATATTTTGCGATTAAGAAAGAAAATAGTTGTTTTCTTTTCCAGTTTGTGCTACAATACAACTAGTAGATTTTGTGACTATCAATAGGGGGAATCGTTATGTATCCGAAAAAAGGATGGATTTTGGCAGCAGTATTTCTTGTTTTATGCAGTGTTGGCTGCACAGGACAAACCGGAGAAACACATCGTTTGTATGTGCAGACTGCTGGCTCAGAATCGCAGATAGCAGAAACTTTGCCGACCGCAGAGCAAGCCGAATGGATGGATGCGGACTCGAATGCTGTTTCTACGAAAGCGGTCAAGTCGAAAAAAGTAACGAAAACAACGACAAAAAAGAAAAAATCATCCAAGAAAAAGACGACAACCAAACAGAAAAAAGAAACGACTGCAAAAGTAACAACGGAAAAAGCTGCGAAAACTACCAAACCCAAAACCACAAGGGCTTCTAAGACTACTACAGCTCCTCGCATTGCAGCAACTATGCCACGAGAAAATCCATTTCGTACAACAACCGTACGAAATCATACGGAAAACGCATCCAATCGAACAACAAAAACATCCAGCAAGGCGGAATCTCCTGCTTCCGTGAAAATGACTACACTCAAGACAAATGTTGTGATTCGGACACAGCCGCCTGTTCCAGTAACCATAGCACCAGTAGAAACAAACCCTGCTCAACCGGAACAACAGACAGATAAATATTTATCGCTCAGTGATGGAGAAATGCAAGGAGCAGGTATTGTTGTTTCGGGCAATCAAATTTTCTTGCAGGCTGCTGGTATTTATCACCTTTCTGGAAACTGGAATGGCAGTATTTGTGTACAAGCAGGGGCTACGGATACGGTAGAATTGCGGTTGGAAGGTGCTTCTATTTGCGGAGTGAATGCACCAGCGATTCAAGTTCAACAAGCCGGAATGGTTACAATTACAACTGCTGACCATTCAGAAAATACAATTCTTGCAGACCAGGGAGTGACTGCAATTGATAGTTCATCTGCATTGCAATTACAAGGAACAGGGGCACTACAAATTCAAAATGAATCTGGGAATGGAATCGCTTGTACAGATGCCATTACGATTACAGAAGGAATGTTTTCAATTGCTGCAAAGGATACTGCGATTTTATCCGGTCGAGATAGCAAGATTTTAGATGGAACGGTTATTGCCAACGGTGGGCAATCGGGAATTCGGTGTGATGGCAGATTCTCTGTAGAGGGCGGAACATTACTGGCAACTGGAACAAATGCAAACATTGCTGATAGTACACAGCCAACTGCACAATTTGATTGGAAAGAAATCATTGTAAGTGGACATGCGGTTTCTTTCCAAATCAATGGCATCGAAGTTGCAAAGGCTGTGCTGCAATATGATGCAGAAACCTTTTTCCTCTCCTGTCCAGATTTGAGAATTGGAAATAACATTGATTTCTTGATTGATGGGATGAATGTGGAAACATTTGAACAGCAAGAGCAGGATGCACGTTGGAATGAAAAAGAATAATCAAAATGCACAACCTTATTATATTCATTATGAGTCGAAAAAACTGAAAATAATTTTGCTAATCACTGGCTTTATGCATGAAAAATATCATGCTCACTTTTTTTCTTTCGGAACTAAAAAATATAGTTGACTTTTATGGTGGGGTATGCTATAATATAAAAGTCGTCAGGACAGGGAACAACATCAAAGGTCAGACGAAAGAAAAATCGCGGGATGGAGCAGCTAGGTAGCTCGTCGGGCTCATAACCCGAAGGTCGTCAGTTCAAATCTGGCTCCCGCAACCATAACCGCACT
>OIZE01000711.1_pt1 | contig 24719 bp, 23 predicted proteins | sample 1588421 | NCBI WGS metagenome assembly OIZE01 (sample SAMN03283251) | human gut metagenome | biome: human-associated habitat; material: feces | host: Homo sapiens | place: USA | collected 2013 | reverse complement strand
TGGCTATGCCCTAATATCAAGACTTTCTTACCACTATTCAAGAATCCTTTCTCGTAATCCTTACCAACAAATGGATAAGCATTTACATGTTTCATACGCTATTCTATATTAAAGTTATTAAATGTCGGGGAAAAAGATAGTTATTCTATTTGAAACTATCAAGTCCATAATGGTTCATAAGCGAAATTTCTTGATTTCGGCTTAACAAAAGTAGTAAAAATCATTCTGTTTCATTGGTATATTATCATTTTGCCAGGTGTTCCCGAGACTTGGCGGGTTAAGATTTCGGTTTCGGCAAAATAAAAAAGCGTGGGAACTTACCTGTCACTCGTCCCACTCTCTGAGGCCTTCGCATTGCCCTGCATTGTTGAACGAGCAACGTCAAATCTCATGCAACATTTAAAAAGATAATAAAATGTGTGTAAATGCTAATATATGCAGCATATAGCAGGTGTTTGGCATGATGTGTATTTTGTTATTTGTTTGTTACTCTACTATTTAATTTCATAATTTATTATAGTTAATGGTTCGTAATTGGTTCTTGTTTTGGGTAACAAATCCAATTATTTTTCGTATCTTTGCACCGTGAGTAACAAATCTCACAAAATGACAATAAGTAGAATAAATAACAAAGTAACATGAGAAGTAACAATGAACCTGTGCGCATACGCTACAAGGATTTGGCGAATGGCACAAAGTCGATTTATCTCGACACTTACAAAAGTGGAAAGAGGTCGTATGAGTTCTTGAAGCTTTATCTGCTTCCTGAGGACGATGACAAGGCTAAGGCTGTCAATGCCGAGACCTTGCAGAAGGCAGAAGCTATCAAGAACCAACGAGTGCAAGAAATCCTGACTGGAAAGTTGGAAACAGTGAAGGCTTCCTTGGAGCATCCTGCTTCTACAACAACTACAAGCAAGAAGACTGCACGTTTAAGCAAGAAGGAAAAAGTCAGCAGTGCTAAAAACGGCAAAGGTGCCAAGGAAAAGGAAAGTGAGGCAAACGAAGTTGTCGGAGCTGTTTCGGGCAGAGAAGGACACCAATGGAAGTTTATTGACGATGACGGTGAGGACAGAGCCATAGACGGAACAATCAAAAAACATAGAGGCAGACCCAACAAGCGTGAAGCTGTCACTCTTCGTTTCAAGAACCTTGCCAACGGCAGCAAGTCGCTCTATTTCGATATATATTATAATGGTGAACGTAAGTACGAGTTTCTGAAGCTCTATATCAATCCAGAGATTACCGAAGCTGACAAGCAGAACAATGCCTTGGTCATGGAGACGGCAGAGCGTCTGAAAGAACGCAAGATGCGAGAGGTTGTCAATGGAGAGACTTTCACAGATTCTTCTGACGAGCTGAACCAAGTGGAGAAAGTTGAGGAATACACCAGTTCTGTGATAGTCCGTAGTCGCAAGATGCGCAATGGAGACCGTTCTCTCTTCCTTGACATATATTATGGTAAGGGGGAACGTGCCTATGAGTCGGTCGGTCTTTATCTTCGCAAGGATGACAGCGAGGAGAAACACAAGGAAATCTGGAAAGAAGCTGAGAAAAAGGCCAAGGAGCGAATGAAGGCATTGAAGGACGGAACCTTTGAGAAGCGTGTCGGCAGAAGAGGCTATAAGCCGCATGGAGAAGATCCCGATGCCAACGTGGACAAATACAAGGAGTATCTTGCCACCAAGAAAGTGAAAACAGAGATTGCCGTTGCCGAGACTGAACGCAAGAGAAATTCCAAGACCAAGGAGCCTGTGAGAATCCGCTTCAAGGAACTTGCCAACGGCAACAAGTCGGTCTATCTATCCATCAATGTCAACGGTCGCCGCACCTACGACTACCTGCGTCTCTATCTCATTCCAGAGGTTGATGCAGCTGCCAGGGAGCAGAACAAGCAGACGATGCAAGCGGTGTATGCCATCAAGGCACAACGCATCATGAGCATCACTAACGGCATCGCAGGGCTCAAAGACAAGTCGAGAATCAAAATGCGACTTGTGGATTGGCTGGAGATATTCCGTGACGCACAAGTGGAGCGAGGAAGACAATCTGCCAGAAACTGGGTGAACAGCGTGCTGAATGCAGTGAGAGAACACTCGCCAAACGTGACACTCGCAGAGATGACCAAGGAATACTGCAATGGTTTCATGGTGTTCTTGTTGAATGACTATATCACCTACAAGCACACCCATCCGTCCAAATCCACGGTGATGAACTATCTCAAATGCCTCAAAGCAGCCTTCAATATGGCTATTGAGGAAGAGATAATGGACGACAATCCCGTATTGCGTCTTCGCATGGATGTTCTGAAAGGTGGCGGCACCAAGCGAGAGTATCTGACCGTTGACGAGGTGAAGAGACTGATTGACACCCCTTGCAAGCGTGAGGATATCAAGGCGGCGTTTCTGTTTTCATGCTTCTGCGGACTCCGTATCAGTGACGTGAAGAGTTTGAAGTGGAAGAACATCATCACCGAGGGTGACAAGACACGAGTTGAGATATTGCAGTACAAGACCAAGCAGCCTCTCTATCTTCCTCTCAACAAGCAAGCCCTTCGTTGGATGCCTAAGCGTGGATCTGCAAGTGACGAGGACAATGTGTTTCCAACACTGCCAAGCAAGAACTACGACTGCATCCCGGAATGGAGCCGTGCGGCAGGTATCAGCAAGCATGTGACCTACCATGTCTCAAGACACACGTTCGCCACGATGGAGCTGACCATGGGCGCAGACCTATACACTACAAGCAAACTTCTCGGTCATACGGAGGTGCGCACGACACAAATTTACGCAAAAATCATCAACAAGAAAAAGGACGAGGCTGTTTCCCTATTGGACAGTGCGTTCGAAGAATAAAAATGGAACATAACAATACATCAAAAAAACAAGGACGAGAAGACTCCTCGTTCTCTCTTTTTACCCCAATGCAATGAATGCACCTTCGCTAACGGTGTAGGTGGCGTTTGTGGTACCAACAAACTATGGCTGTTCTTCAAGGAAGCCCACGAGTGCTATCAGACGGAAGTCATAGGATGCGGTAAACTGTATCACCGCTACAAAAAGGACTTTCTCAACAGCCATTCCTATACGGACTGCCAGTATGCGGCAGGCAAGAATGAGCACAAGAAGAACTTCTACATCATGGAGGAGTTTCTTGAAGAACGTGAGGACTTGGTAGTCATATTCTTTACCAAAGTGGATTTCGAGTATCATGACTACAAGGCTCTTCATCACAAGTTCAACACCACGGAGCCACCTCCAAACGGTCAGTATCTCCATGGTAAACCACCGTCAATATTACAAACAGCACAAGACACCAAACCGAAACAGGACTTTCAATGTTACTTTGATTCTACTCAGTTGAACCTCATTGCGCGCCATGCCAATGAGGTTCATTTGTTCTCGGCCGATGTGTCGGAAGAGGATATGCGAAAACTCTTCTCGTGTCAAGTCAGCAAGCAGCTAAAGGCGAGAAGCAACAGACGTGTGGCATTCTTCTTTGACATGCTCTGCAGCAAGAACTTGATCTGCAAGCAATGGCAATCGGTCATTGCCAAGCATAAACTCATCATGTCTTCATCAACAGACAAGCCACTTACGACAACCAAGCTGTCTTCAGCAACAAGTGATGCCAAAAGTACCAATGCCAGCATCTATGAGGCTATCCGCAAGAAAGTGCAAGAAATAGCAGATTGCGGTAAAAATGACAGCAAGGACACCATCTGACAGATGATAACCTTGACAGTTGGCTTGATAGTCGATTGACAGTCAAGCGCACTTCCATCCGATTGGGCAGAAATGCCCTTACCTTTGCCCTCCGTAATCAGAAACCTGGTTATGGAGGGCGACCTCGTTATGTGTAACGATAAATAGAATAACGACAATGATTGGACAGACAACAAATCAGGCAAACAATCCGCCAAAGGATGGTGCTATCCTACCGCCAACGATAGACGTGGATAAACACGAGTTGACAGAACAGGAACTGGCAGATATGACACCAATGAGACTTGCCGAGCGCATTCAACAGATGGAAGAAGCATTCAAGCTGCTTGGACCAGTGGAGGATGTGTTGAACCGCATCAAGTGTTTGGAGAAATGGCTCTTTGCAGGAAAAGACGTGCTCACCCTTGACGAGGCAAGCGTATTCCTTGACGCTTCAAAGAGTCAGCTTTACAAACTGACACGCACATTTGCCATTCCCCATTACAAGCCAAACGGCAAGACCATCTATTTCAGCAAGGAAGAACTGGTGGAATGGATCAAGAAGCATCCAGTGAAGACAAAAGAGGTGTATGAGCAGGATGCCATACGCTATGTGATGAACAAACCCTTGAAGAGCAGATGACGATGGAAGAAATGAACGACATGAGCCTCTTTGAGGGTGCAGCGGACAATACTGACTTGCTGGAAAAGCTACTGAAAGCATCGCTTATCCATGCGGATGAGACCTACCAGACACCGCCACAGATAATATGGGTGGACAACTCGACCATAGCCACGCTTGGCAACTTCAGTGCCTCCACAGGCAAGGCGAAGAGCCGAAAGACATTCAACGTGTCCGCTTTGGTAGCTGCCTCGCTTGCTAACGGAAAGGTGCTGCAATATACGGCAAAACTACCCGATGACAAGCGTAAGATACTCTACGTTGATACGGAGCAGAGCCGTTTCCATTGCCACAGCGTGATGCAACGCATCCTCCGGCTTGCAGGATTGCCCGACAACATGAACAGCGAGAACCTTGTGTTCTTCGGACTGCGAGAGTACAGTCCCAACCTCAGACTGCGGTTGATAGAATATGCCTTGCAGACACAAAAGGGTTTTGGCTTGGTCATCATTGACGGCATAAGGGACTTGATGCTCGACATCAACAATCCGAGCGAGTCTGTCCATATCATCAACAAACTGATGCAGTGGTCAAGCCGTTATGACCTGCACATCCATTGCGTCTTGCACCTAAATAAGGGTGATGACAATGTAAGAGGTCACATTGGCACGGAACTCAGTAACAAGGCAGAGACGGTACTGGTGATTAGCAAGAGCAATTCGATGGCGAATGTGAGTGAAGTGAAACCGCTCAATATCCGAGATAAGGACTTTGTCCCTTTTGCGTTCCAAATAAATAAGGAGGGATTGCCAGAGATTGCCAAGGACTATGTGGTTGACTCCACCACAGCCAAACAGCCGAAGATGACAATAGCCGACATTACCGATGAGCAGCATGACAAAGCACTTGGAATGGCTTTCGGCAAGAAAGTGGTGTCAGGCTATGAGAATGTGATAAACGCATTGACGAAAGGATATACAGCTATTGGTTTTGCCAGAGGTAGAACAGTGATGTCAAAGTTGCTGACCTTCCTATTGAAGAGCAAACTGGTGGTGAAGTGTGGCAACAACGAGTATTGCAGGGTGAAGGATTATCCTTCTCTTCCGCTGCTTGAAGAGCAGGAGATGAAGAAGTGAGGATGAAGCGAAAATCACTTCAAAAACCACTTCATTCACCTCGGTGTATATATAATAGTAGAACGGACGGATTTTGTGAAGTGGCATCATATATAACTACATAGACATACGACAAAATGACTTCACAAAACCGTTCATTCAATCTGGTGTATATATAATAAGCGCACGAATGAACAAAAAAATGAATGAAAGATGAACATACAACAAGCAAAGGAAATCAAACTCACGGACTATCTGAGCGCATTGGGACATCAGCCCAAACGATGCAGCAAATCCACCTCTTATTATCTGTCGCCATTGCATGCGGAGACAAAGCCATCGTTCAAGGTGAACTTCAGCCGAAACCAATGGTATGACTTTGCTCTTGGTAAAGGTGGTAATATCATTGCTCTTGCTCAACTTCTCTACAATACGGATGATGTGAGTACAGCATTGCAGCATATAGCAGCGGACATGAACAATCCAAAGCCCACAATGGCAAAACCTCCTATGCTGACACAAGTAGAGACAGGTAAGATGGACAAGGTACATATCCAAGACTTGTCCTACCCTGTGCTTATGTCGTATCTGCGTTCACGCCATGTGGATGCGGACATAGGTAAACGCTATTGCAAGGAGATTTGGTACACGTTCAAGGGCAAGCGGTATTTTGGCATAGCCTTTCCGAATATCAGGGATGGTTATGAACTGCGTAATCCATATTATAAAGGTTGTTTGGGTGAGAAAGACATATCCTTGATACATTCACAGCAAGTTGGAGTGCAGGACAGATGCTGCATCTTCGAGGGGTTTATGGACTTTCTATCGTACAAGACTTTGGAGAAGCGAGGAGACAATGTGATTTGCATACAAGAGCCATGTGATTATATTGTACTGAACTCTATCAGTAGCCTTGGGAAATGCATGGAACGATTGGCGTGTTACACTGCTATCCATTGTTATCTTGATAATGACCAAGCAGGAACGATGGCTGCCTATACAATCATGGAGCGTTATCAAAACAAGGCAATCAACGAATCCATGAGATATGCAGAATACAAGGATGTCAATGATTATCTTATCGGCAGAAAATCCATTATTCCGCATAAAGAGGATGTATAAAACGATGATTTTCTACGGAGAAAGTCAATATTCTCCGTAGAAAACTATCATTTGCGTGATTTTTGCGTAGATTTTTGTACAAACATACTACATTTTTGAAAATATGTAGTAACTTTGTACAGAATTAAAGATGCAAATCATGGAAAAGTGTATGACAAATCCAAAATCTGAAGGCTATATCTCTGCAAAAGATATGGCAGGAAGAGCTGCATACTATAAAGTATTGCAAGCTGCCAAGAATGGCGAACTCACCAGAATAAAAAGAGGTGTGTATGCAACCGATGACCATTTGGCAAGTCAAATGCTTGATGTGGAAAAGGTTGTTCCTGGTGGCGTGTTGTGTCTGTATTCCGCTTGGTCACATTATCAGTTGACTACACAGGTACCACAAGAATATTGTCTTGCAATAAAAAGAGGCCGAAAAATCACCCTTCCAGATTATCCCCCAATCACACTATACCATTGGAGTGATACCGCCTTTAACCTTGGAATTACGAATACAGAGATTGAGGGGTTCAAGGTGAGGATATATGATGTTGAGAAATGTGTCTGTGATGCTGTAAAGTATAGAAACAAAATTGGCATAGATGTCTGTACGGAGATTATAAAGGAATATCTGAAACGCAGAGATCGTAATGTCAGCAAACTGATGAAATATGCCTCACAACTGAGAGTTGCCAAAACATTGGGAACATATCTACAAATGGAACTATAAAACAAGAAATATGACAACGAAGAATTATGCTCGCTCAGTAAGAGCGAAACTGCTTAATATATCGAAAGAAGAGAATGTCTTCTACCAATCGATATTGACACGATACTTTCAGGAGCGTCTGTTATACCGTCTGTCGGTAAGTCCATACAAAGAACGCTTTATATTGAAAGGTGGTGCATTACTGTATGCCCATGAGCATTTGAAAGCAAGACCAACATTGGACATAGACTTCCTTGGTCAACAGATTAGCCGTGAGTTGGACAATATCAAGGAGACATTCCGAAATTTATGCGACATAGAATGTCTGGAAGACGGAGTTGTCTTTGACAAGGACAGCATTAGTGTAGAAGAAATCACGCTCAAAAAAGAATATAATGGTGTGCGAGTGCATGTCAAGGTAGGACTTGACACGGCAAGCCAAGTCATTTCCATGGATGTAGGCTTTGGCGACATAATAAAACCTGCGCCTGTTGATCTTTCTTATCCGGTGTTGCTGGACACATTGCCAGAAGTTGACATCTTGGCTTACTCTTTAGAGACCGTGGTGGCAGAAAAGTATCAGGCAATGATAGATCATGCGACAGAAAACAGCCGCATGAAAGACTTCTTTGATGTGTACAGAATACTCAAAGCAGGAAATATTGACTTGAACACATTGCAAGAAGCCATCACAGCCACGTTTGAGAACAGAGGCACCGCCATCTCTACGGATTATAGCCTTTTCGAGGATTCTTTTGCGACAGATGCCAAACGAAATATTATGTGGAATAGTTATTTGAAGAAAATCAAATTCAAGGAGCCACTAACCTTCCAAGAAGTTTGGACATATATCACTCAGGAACTGAAACAATACATGGAAAAATAAAGGTATTACGATATGCCTTATCAAGCTCTCCCATTCGGAGGGCTTTTTTTATGCCCTTTTCCCAAACATGCGAAAACTAACAGAAAAAGCTGATTAAAGTATGATTGAGAGTATGATATATAGTTATAATTTGAATATATCTTAAACTTTGGCGGCCATACTTTGCAAAATTCTTTTATGTCGGATTTTACTCTTTACTTTGCACTCGCAACTGGCACTTTTGCCACTGCATAGAGTATAAATCATCAATAAAACAAAGTATTATATGAGTCCATTTTTGATATTCGCCATCAGCCTTACCATTGCATACGCTATCTACTATGCGGTGATGATAACGAGAGACCTGTATGGTAAGAAGGAAGAAGCCAAAAGCAATGAGGAAGTGTTTGACATCAGCAACATAACGGAAGAGGAAGCTGCTGTAGCCGTCAACGAAAGCGATGGTGGCTTTAGCGTTGCCGACAAGCAATACGACACGAGTTTCCAAGACGGCACATCATACGATGAGGGCTATGGCATGGGAACAGAGAACAACGGAATGAGTGGTTATTCTCCAGAAACGGATTCTTCCGGCAGAGAAGATGATGTTGATGAAGACGAAGGAAATGATATCAACCAACAGAAGCCGAAGAACGCAGCCGAGTCGTTGCAGGAAAAGATGGATGGACAAATGGAGTCCACTTCTCCCATATGGATAGACGGACTATGGCAGGACGACTTCACTGAGAGCCTATTGAGACAAGGCGAGACAAAGCCAGGACAACCAAACATCAAAACAATACCAATCAAGGATGAAATTTAGCCATATCATAAAGAATGTAGTAAGTTCCTTTGTCTTTGCGCTGCTCCCCCTGTCTGCATCAGCCAAATGCGGTAATGTGGACTATAGCTGGGGAGCAGACGCACTGGCAGGGATGCACGACTATGTGGTGACGATGATGCTGTATGTGCTGTATCTGACATACGCCGTCGCTGCTGTGATGGTGATAATATCTGCATTGCAGATATACATCAAGATGAACACAGGGGAAGATGGAGTCACCAAGTCCATATTGACGCTGATAGGAGCCTGTCTGTTTATGATAGGTGCATCCATCCTGTTCCCGGCATTCTTTGGCTACCAGATTTAAGACTCAACTGCAGAAGAGTATATCATGTGAAAGCGACAACACCTTTCTATATAATTATAATAAGGTGTTGCCAAACGAATCATTAACAAGTAAAACAAGAAAGAATGTTTAAGAAAACAACGAACTATCTGAAGAAGACCGCCAAGAGCGTTCTCTCTTCAGGACGCTTGAAGACATTGGCATTGATGCTCCTTGTGGGCGGTGGTATTGCCATGGCGCAAAACTCGGCAGGTGACTACACGGCAGGTACCACCGCGCTTACAACAGTGACGGAGGAAATTGCCAAGTATGTGCCTATCGTGGTCAAACTCTGCTATGCCATTGCAGGTGTTGTAGCCGTAGTGGGTGCGATAAGCGTTTACATCGCCATGAACAATGAGGAGCAGGATGTCAAGAAAAAGATCATGATGATTGTAGGAGCATGTATCTTCCTTGTGGCAGCAGCACAGGCATTGCCATTGTTCTTCGGTGTGACCAACTAACGAGTGAGAGTTATTCAGTGCATATTCAGTAATTGAGAAACGACGTGAAGAATGGCAAGAGAAGAACAGGAAATCCGCTACCCCGACTACCCACTGTTCAAGGGACTCCAGAAGCCCCTTGAATTCATGGGAATACAAGGGCGGTACATCTATTGGGCAGCAGCCACGGCAGGAGGAGCCATCATCGGCTTCATTGCCGCCTACTGTCTGATGGGTATCATTGCAGGACTGATAGTGTTGGTCGTGGCAATCACTACGGGTGCAGGTCTCATCATGTTCAAACAACGGAAGGGACTGCATACCAAGAAGAACGATCAAGGAGTGTTTATCTATGCCTACAGCAAGCGCATATAAAAATGTGAAACAAAAAAAATATCGACATGACCAAGATGTGGATGACAAGTAGAAAGTGAACGACTGGTAGGCTCATTCTCCCCAAGGGTGTGGGTCTACCTTTATTTGTTTCTGCTAAAAAACATTACATCTTCGACATAAAAGAATAGTTATGAGCATGAAAGCAAAGAACACCATCATGATGGCATTGGCTGGCATATTGCTAATTTCTTGCAAGGATAAGACCTACACGCCACCCACATTGGATGCCATGAGGAGTGCTGACAAGGCAAGGGCTGCTTGGGCGAGAGAGACCGAAGAACATCCTGCAACCTTGGAGATACAATCGAACAATGCAGATTCCATTGCTGTGGACAGTACATCTACAAACAGCAATACCATTGGAAGAAATACAAATGAACATCATTCATCCATCGAAGAAACAGAAGAATAAACGAGTATGGTACTATATGTAATCTTATTTTTCGTGGCAACCTGCATTGGCATGGCCATATCGGTCTATGCCTTTGGCACTGGTGGCAAACGGAAGAAAATCTTTCAGGACATCTACTTCTCCGTGGAAGACACTGACGGTATCGGTGTGCTTTATACCAAGACTGGAGAATATTCTGCCATCCTGAGAATGGAGAACCCAGTGCAGAAGTATTCTGCCAATATAGACAGCTATTATGAATTCACCAACCTGTTTGCTGCTATCGCACAGACTCTGGGTGAAGGCTATGCCCTGCACAAGCAGGACATCTTTACCAGAAAGCAGTTCAAGGATGAGAGTGGGAAGGGACATGAGTTCCTGTCAGAATCCTACTTCCGCTATTTCAACGGAAGAGAATATACGGACAGCATGACCTATCTGACCATTACGCAGGAGAACAAGAAGAGCCGTCTGATGTCTTTCGACAACAAGAAATGGCGAGATTTCCTGGTGAAAATCAGAAAGGTGCAAGACCAGCTGAAAGATGCCAGTATCAAGTCGGAGTTTCTGAACAAGCAAGAGGCAAGTCTGTATGTTGACCGCTTCTTTGCCATGAACTTCCGTGACAAGATGGTGAGCATGACAGGATTCAAGGTGGATGACGAGATGATAGGTATGGGTGACAGACGCTGCAAAGTGTATAGTCTGGTGGATGTCGATAGCGCCAATCTGCCGACACAGATACGTCCATTCACCAACATCGAGGTGAACAACACAAGTATGCCAGTGGACTTGGTGGCATTAGTGGACAGCATTCCAAGTGTGGAGAGTGTGGTGTATAACCAAATCATCTTTGTGCCGAATCAGAAGCGTGAGCTTGCCCTGCTCGACAAAAAGAAGAACCGCCATGCCAGTATGCCAAACCCAAGCAACTTGATAGCCGTGGAGGACATCAAGCGAGTGCAGGAGGTGATAGCGAGAGAAAACAAGCAACTGGTATATACCCACTATAATCTGATAGTGACGGTGAAGCCAGAGACGGACATACAGAAATGTACCAACCATCTGGAGAATGCCTTTGGCAGGATGGGCATCCATATTTCGAAGCGAGCCTATAACCAGTTGGAACTGTTTGTCAACTCATTTCCAGGCAACTGCTATGGGATGAATGCCGACTACGATCGATTCTTGACCTTGGGCGATGCAGCCACCTGCCTGATGTATAAAGAGAAGATTGTGCATAGCGAGGACACGCCATTCAAGGTCTATTACACCGACCGCCAAGGTGTGCCTGTAGCCATCGACATATCGGGAAAGGAGGGTAAGAACAAGCTGACCGACAATAGCAACTTTTTTGTCCTCGGTCCTTCGGGAAGCGGCAAGAGTTTTTATGTAAACTCGATGGTGCGCCAAGCCCATGAGCAGGACACCGACATTGTGCTGGTAGATACAGGAAACTCGTATGAGGGACTGTGTGAATACTTTAGTGGCAAATACATATCCTACACAGAAGAGCATCCTATCACGATGAACCCTTTCAAAATCAAGCGAGAGGAATGGAACATCGAGAAGTTGGGATTCCTGAAGAACCTGGTGATGCTGATATGGAAAGGAAGTCAAGGCACGGTGAGCAAGACCGAAGACAGACTGATAGAGCAAGTCATCAACGAGTATTACGATGCCTATTTCACCACCAAGCGAGTGAGCAACCTCTGTTTCAACACATTCTATGAGTTCAGCACGGAGCGACTGCCGAAGATATGCGAGGAGAACGGTCTGCATGGCATAGACCTCTCGTCCTACAACTATCTGTTGAAGGACTTCTATAAAGGAGGCAGTCACGATGTTACGCTGAATGAGAATATGGACAGCAGTCTGTTTGATGAGACCTTCATCGTCTTCGAAATCGACAGAATCAAGGATGATCCATTGCTCTTTCCACTGGTGACACTCATCATCATGGACGTGTTCCTGCAGAAGATGCGCATCAAAAAGAACCGAAAGATGCTCATCATCGAGGAGGCATGGAAGGCCATTGCCTCGCCCATGATGGCGGAATACATAAAATATCTGTATAAGACCGCCAGAAAGTTCTGGGCAAGCGTGGGTGTGGTGACACAGGAGATACAGGACATCATCGGCAGTGAGATAGTGAAGGAGGCCATCATTAACAATTCGGATGTGGTGATGCTGCTCGACCAGAGCAAGTTCAAGGAACGATTCGACACCATCAAGGCTATACTCGGTTTGACCGATGTGGACTGCAAGAAGATATTCACCATTAACCGTTTGGAGAATAAGGAAGGACGCAGCTTCTTCCGTGAGGTCTTTATCAAGCGAGGACAGACCAGCAATGTGTATGGTGTGGAAGAACCGCATGAGTGCTATATGACCTACACCACGGAACGAGCGGAGAAGGAAGCATTAAAACTCTACAAGCGAGAGTTGAAATGCAACCATCAGCAAGCCATCGAAGCCTATTGCAGGGATTGGGATGCAAGTGGTATCAGCAAGAGTCTCGCTTTTGCTCAAAAGGTAAATCAGGCAGGAAAAGTACTGAATTTAGGGAACAAAAATAAAAAGTAATCAAAGATGAAACGACTTCTATCCATCATAATACTGATAGTCTGTGTGTTGGCAAAGGCTGACGCACAGTACTACAGCGTGAACTATGACAAGCATACGGTGGCTGCTATGGCTGCTGCATACGGAACGGAAGCCGTGGCAGAGGCATACTATAACGAGCAGGTGCAGAACATATTGAAACACTATAATGCTGCGGAAGTGGCGAGTGCCGGTATCTATGCCTCCAAGTTCTTGGAGCGCAAGGCAATGACAGAGTTGGGCATCTGGAACAGTAGCACAGAGAACTACTATTACCGCCGTATCTACAACATGGTGTCGGGCAAAATCATGCCGAAGATATGGACGGTGGCAGGAATGATGCTGAAAAGTCCGCAGACCGCCCTGTATTGGGGAAGTTATCTTGTGAAGATATGTGATGACACCAAGAACCTGTGTATGCAGTTTGAGAGTGTGGTGACAAACAGCACTCTCACATTCTCGGACATTGCCTTTCTGCAAATCAACCAGGAGATAGCCGCCATCCTGAAACTTTCAGAGATTGGCAACGTGGATTGGAAGAAGATGTTGGATGACCTGTCGAAAGTACCAGGCAACTTCACTGTGGACAATCTGAAATCCGACATCGACAATCTGTATAAGGCAGGAGCCAACCTTGCAGGAGCAGGAATGAACAATATCGGGAATACCCTGTTGCAGAGCAGCCAGTTCAACGACCTTTTCCAAAGCAAGCTCGGTGCAGCCATCGACATTGCGGATAACTATTCCTCGCTGTTCAAAAGTCTCGACAAGAGCGTAGGCAACACACTCCTGGGCATGATTGGAGGCAAGGACAACGTGGCAGGACTTTTCTCTCTTGCCAACTATAACCTAACCTCATGGATGACGGACTATCTGGACGAGACCGCAGGAAACTACTACACGCGGAGGTGGTACATCGCCCGACGAGACCAAGGACGAGAAAAACTGTGCGACTATGTACCGCCCACCGATGACAACAGCATCTTGAAAGGCGACCACTGGTACAGAATCAACACCAAGGATGCCAACTTCTATCCCAACAATAGCCAAAAGGAAGCCATCCTGCAAAACTCGGAGAATCATGCAGGATGGTCAAGAACAAGGGTGCAACAGCTCAACAACCAGAATGATGGCTTTACCTACAGTATCAGCTATTGGTTGAACAGCTACATCATCAGTAGCAAGAAAAAAGGACAGAAACAGAAGGCATACGCCTACGAGATACAGGTGTACAAGAGTTGGAACAGGACAGAAGAAGTGTATGAGGCAGTCTTTGACTCCTATTTGATGGACTTGAACACCTTCAAGGCGCAACTGCAAGCACGTCTGTCGGAACTGAACGAAAATGAAGAAGGCTATACCTATTATATAGGCAGTGATGCACGCAACTACTATCAGGCAACCGATGCCGCCAAACTGAAGGGATGCGAGAGTGTGACCATCAGTGTGACATGCAGCGACGGTGTGCAGTTGGGGCAAGGCACCACACAATACAAATGTAAGAGTTGTGGCGGTTCGCTGAATGACCACAGCAAGAAATGCGCCATGACAACATCTGTGACAGAGAACACCCTCGACCTCTCAGATTTGTATAAGCAGGAGAAGGAAGCCAATGCCAAGATAACCTCTTTGCAATCGCAAATCAATCAGTTGGAAGCGGAGAACAAATCACTTGTCAAGCAAATCGCCAATGCAAGTGTGGAAGATGCAGCCAAGTATCGGGAGCAATACAACAAGAACAAGGCTTCCATCGAACAACTGAACAAAGAACTTGCCACATGGCAACAGAAGCAAAGGGAAATAGAGGAAGCCAAGGCAGAGGCAGGAAAAGACAATGACGTGGCAACGGATGACTACTATCGCATACCTGCCATTATGAACGACTGCAAGAGTGCCTATAATCTGACTTGGCAAGGGGAAGGAACATGGAGCGGCTATACTTACATTCGAAAAGCCACCATGCCCAACATCAACGGCATCATCACCTTCAAGGCAACATTGAAGATCGCCCGAAAGCCGAAATACTTCTTGGGCATCAAGATACACAGAGCCATCCTGCAGATCAGTTGGGAGCTCACATCGGAATACACCAACACCTCGGTAGTGGATGTAATAACGCTTGACCCAAGCAAGACCGAGCAGGAAAAGACAGGCGAAGTAAACAAGCGCATCTCGGAAATCGCACAGGAATATCCATCGTGCAAGATAACCACCGAGTATGCTAAAAGCGCACCTGCCGATGACAACAATACCGATGACACCTATCACCTACTATGGTCGAGCGATAGGTTAGAGATAGCCAGAGAGGTGGACAGCAGAATCACCAAGATATACGCAGACTTGGTATCGTTGGAGAAGATGATGCACTACAAGCGCAACATCATCGACGTGCTGATGGACATCGCTCCACATATCAATGCTGACGAAGGACGACGATTGACACTGGTGGAGAAATGCAAGAAACGTTGGTTAAGGAAAGCTGCCGACACCAAACACTCAGATGACTATCACGGCAAGTTTAATGATGAAGACAATGAAAATGAGAAATAGAAAAGAATACAAGGCTGATGCAGCGGAGAGGGTTGCAGGACCAGTGAGCAAGAGACAACGTATGGGCATTGTGAGAACATTGCTGATAGCAACCTTGCTCCTCGCCCTCCCCTCTAAAACATTCGCCCAATGGGGATTTGACGTTGCCAGTGTGGAAGCCTACATCAATGACCACAAGAAACAGCGGAGCCTGTTGCTTGCAAGAAGCACTATGGAATACAGCAATAAACTATTGCACAGTTACAGCAAGGACGAGACCAAGGCATACAAGGAACTGAACGTTGACCTTGACAAGTACACCAGGGCATTTGATGTGATAGATGTGCTATATCAGAGTTTACGAACCAGTCTGAACGTGTACTCCACCTACGAGAGTGTGAGCGACAGAATATCGGACTATAAGAAACTGCTTGATGATTACAACGAGAAAGTCATCAAACGAAAGCGCATCTCGCTTGCCGATACCATATTGATAGGAATCAACAAGCGAGCCATAGAGAATATCGCAAATGAAGGCGAATACCTCTACAAAAGCGTGAGCGACTTGGTGCTGTATGCCACAGGAACGGCAGCGTGTTCCACGGCCGACCTTCTTGTGGTATTGGAAAGCATCAACACCTCGCTTGACAATATAGAGAAGCATCTGAACAAAAGCTACTTCGAGTCGTGGCGATATATCCAAGTGCGCATCGGCTATTGGAAGGAAAAGGTTTACCGAACCAAAAGCAAGCAGCAAATACTGGAAGATGCTTTCGGACGGTGGCGAGTGGCAGGTAAACTCGGATATTAAGAGAACGAAGAATTTATAAACCATATATAATAATGTATAGGCATGGATAGAAAGAAAACAAAGGCAGGAGCTATATTACTATTGTTGGGCATAGCCATGACAGGCAATGCCCAGAGTTATGTGACTTACAATCATGACAGTTCGAAAAAGAACCTAATAACGGTGATGGAAATCGGTAGCGGAAGTCTGTCACCAGAATTGTACTATCAGTTACTGCACAGCAATTATAAGAAATCAGCTGCCAACAAGAACAAACTCAGTTTTCGTACCACGGCAGGAATCGGAGCCTACAATCAGGTGGAATATGCCGAAGCCATCGACTCAGCCTTGACCAAGAGAGCAGAGATTGATGCGTTGAATATGGCAGACCGTCAGATTGACCTCGCCTGGAAAGTGGAAGGAAGCAAAATCAACAACAAGATGAATGCCTTCAAGAGCAACATCGACCGCATCCTGCCTGTAGGCGGATCCATCGGTGACAAGCAGCGCTGGACGGAATACTATCATATCTATGAAACAGCCATCAAAGCCACCAAGGATGCCTATATGCCCAATGCCAAGCGTAAGAAGATGTACCTACAGATTTATGCAGATGTAGCAAAACAGAACGAGACACTTGTGAAGCAACTGGTGCAGATGTCGAATGCCAGCAAGACCAAGGAATTGTTGGCAGCAAACGGCAACTACCAGACCGCCAACAAACGAAGCGTCATCAGCAGTGCATCCAGCAAATGGCGAGAGGCAGGAATGGCAGCGAGAAACAACACATCTTCGGGCAGTAATAACGGCTCGAATGATGAAGACAATGATTTGAAAGTAAACAGATAAGGAGTTATGGCAGACAACAGCAGCATATTATCCGACTTCGGCATCAACATCTTGGAAGAAGAGATTGATGACGTGATTTTCCAGACCAACGAGTTCCTGTGTGATGCTACATTCACAGGTTCAAACGGACCTTTTTGGTGGGTTGTACAGATGTGTATGGCACTCGCAGCCCTCTTCTCCATCGTGGTGGCAGCGAACATGGCTTACAAGATGATGGTGAAGCATGAGCCACTGGATGTGATGAAATTATTCAAGCCACTAGTGATAAGTATCATCCTCTGTTGGTGGTACCCACCAGCCGATACCGGCATGACTAATAGTGGTAGCAGTTGGTGCGTATTGGACTTCCTGAGTTACATACCCAACTCCATCGGAAGTTATACCCATGACCTATATGAGGCAGAAGCCACACAGATAGAGGACAAGTTTACGGAAGTTCAGCAGCTTATCTATACCAGAGACACGATGTACACCAACGTACAAGCTCAGGCAGACATTGCCCATAAGGGAACAACAGACCCGAATCTGGTGGAATCGACCATGGAGCAGACAGGTGTGGATGAAGTGACCAATATGGAAAAGGACGCAGCCAAGCTGTGGTTTACCTCACTGACTGCAGGAGCCGTAGTGAACATCGACAAGATAGTAATGCTGATAGCATTGATCGTCTTCCGTATCGGTTGGTGGAGCACCATCTATTGTCAACAGATACTGTTGGGAATGCTGACGATATTTGGACCGATACAATGGGCGTTCTCGCTACTGCCGAAATGGGAAAGCAGTTGGGCGAAGTGGCTGACAAGGTATCTGACCGTGCATTTCTATGGAGCCATGCTCTACTTCGTGGGCTTCTACGTGCTATTGCTCTTCGACATCGTGCTCTGCATACAGGTGGAGAACCTGACGGCTATCACCGCCAGTGAGCAGACGATGGCGGCATATCTGCAGAACTCGTTCTTTTCGGCAGGGTATCTGATGGCAGCAAGCATCGTGGCATTGAAGTGTCTGAACTTGGTTCCAGACCTTGCGGCATGGATGATACCAGAGGGCGATACCGCATTCTCTACCAGAAACTTCGGTGAGGGTGTGGCACAGCAAGCCAAAATGTCGGCACAAGGAACACTTGCCCATGTTGTTCATTAAAGGTAAAAAGGTAAAAGAGTAAAAAGGTAAATAACGAAATAGCAATGGTAATCAAGAATTTAGAGAATAAGGTGAAGTTGGTGACTATCGTCTGTAGCCTGTTTCTGGTTGGATGCGTGCTGATAAGTATCAGCAGCATCTGGACGGCGAAGAATATGGTGGTGGATGCACAGAACAAAATCTATGTGCTGGACGGTAATGTACCAATTCTGGTACAGCGCACGACGATGGATGAGACATTGGATGTGGAAGCAAAGAGCCATATCGAGATGTTCCATCATTATTTCTTCACATTGGCACCAGATGACAAGTACATCAAATACACGATGGAGAAAGCCATGTATCTGGTGGATGAGACAGGACTGGCGCAGTACAATACACTGAAGGAAAAGGGCTTCTACTCCAACATCATGGGAACGAGTGCCGTGTTCAGTATCTTTTGTGACAGTATCAAGTTTGACAAGGAGAAAATGGAGTTTACCTACTACGGCAGACAGCGCATCGAGCGCAGAACCAATGTGCTGACCCGTGAACTGGTGACGGCAGGACAACTGAAACGAGTTCCGAGGACAGACAACAACCCACATGGATTGCTGATAGTGAACTGGAGAACCTTGCTCAACAAGGATATTGACCAGAAGACAAAGTCGAACTATTAAAGGTAAAAGGGTAAAGAAGTAAAAAGGTAAAAAATGAAATAACGATGAACACAAAAGGATTTAAGCAGATGCTCATTGGGGAGAAGATGCCCGACAAGGACGACCCCAAATACAAGGAACGCTATGAGCGAGACGTGAGAGCCGGAAGGAAGTTTGCCAAGATGTGCAGAATAGACAAGGCGGCTGCCAAGGTACAGAGGTTTGCCGACTTGCACAAGACACTGTTCCTGGTCATCGTGTTCGGTTTTGTAGGTGTGAGCTTCAGTTTCAACATCTATCGCATGGCAAGAGCTTATCACTATCAGGGAGAGCAACGCACCGCCACGGAGCGACAGGACTCACTGATAAAGGCTCGCCATCAAAATATGGGGAATGCAAAGAACATAGTAAGAACCAATGAGGATGCACGCCATCCTCATAAAGACAAATAACGATGAAGCTGACAGAAAGAATCAATTTCAGACAACCCAAGTACATGCTACCTGCGATTGTCTATCTTCCACTGCTCGGCGCATCCTACTTTATCTTCGACCTCTTTGATACCAAGGTAGCGGAGAAGCAGGATGCCAATATGCAGACCACTGAATATCTGAATCCGAACCTGCCACAAGCCCATATCAAGGGCGGTGACGGTATTGGAGGAAAGTATGAAAACATGTTGAACGCCTACGGCAAGATAGAAGACCATAGTGCCGTGGAGAATATAGACCGAGACAATGAGCAAGAAAAGGAAGAATACCAAAGCAAGTATTCGGATGCCGAACTGCAACAGTTGGATGCCGAAGCCAAGAGGCAAGCAGAAATGGAAAAACAGAGAGAAGCACAAGAAGCCCATGAGCGACAAAGAGAGAATGAGGCGTTGGCAGAGCTGAACAAGGCACTTGTCGAAGCAAGGCTGAAGGGACAGCAAGCCACGCAACAGAACTCATCGTCTTCAGCTACAGCACCCGATGAAACAACAGCTACAGCCAAGGGAGGCATCAACATTGAAGGCAAAATCAAGGTGAATGAGAATGCCCGAAAGGAAGCGGACGAGAATGACAAGCCAAGTGAGGTGGTGAAAAAGGTAAAGACATCATCGGACTATTTCAACACATTGGCAGTGAATGAGAAAGAGCCGACACTGATAAAGGCTATCATTGATGAGAATGTGAAAGCCGTGGATGGAAGCCGTGTCCGCTTGCGACTACTCGATGATGTGGAAATCGGTGAGATGATAGTGAAGAAAGGCGCATACCTGTATGCCACCATGAGCGGTTTCAGTTCACAACGAGTGAAAGGCACGGTAAAAAGTGTGCTGGTGGATGACGAGATAGTGAAAATCAACCTGTCACTCTATGACACAGACGGCATGGAAGGCTTGTATGTGCCAAGCAGCCAGTTCCGTGAGACCACCAAGGATGTGGCAAGCGGAGCCGTGACCGGCAATGTGGATATGAACACCACCAATACAGGCAGCAGCTTTTCGCAATGGGGCATGCAGACCATGCAGAATGCCTATCAGAAAACAAGCAATGCCATAGGTAAGGCTATCAAGAAGAACAAGGTAAAACTGAAATATGGCACCTTTGTGTACTTGATAAACAGCAAAGACACCAAGAGTAAGTAAACATCAACATTCAAAGAATACGAATATGAATATCAAGAAGACCATTGGCGCACTGATGATGTGCGCAATAAGTGCCACTCCCCTGATGGCACAACAGACCAGTGCGGAGAGCTATCAGCCCTGCACCTACCAAGAGATGGAGCAGCTGACCGTGAATGAGCAAGTGACTACGGTCATTACGGCAAGTGAGCCCATCCGCTTTGTGGACATATCCACTGACAAGATAGCAGGAGACCAGCCCATCAATAATACCGTGCGTCTGAAACCCAAGGAAGGAATGCATGAAGATGGTGAGGTGCTTGCCATCGTGACCATTGTGACGGAACGATACCGCACACAATATGCGCTGCTCTATACCACAAGACTACAAGAGGCCGTGACGGATAAGGAGATACAACAGATAGAGAAGAATGCCTATAACAATCCTGCGGTCACATTGTCCTCTACGGACATGGCTCGTTATGCTCGTGAAATTTGGAGTTCGGAAGCCCATGTGAACAATGTGAAGACCAAAGCGCATAAAATGGTGATGCGACTGAACAACATCTATTCATCGGGCGACTATTTCTTCTTGGACTTCTCGGTGGAGAACAAGACAGACATACCGTTTGACATAGACCAAATACGATTGAAGCTATCTGATAAGAAGACCACAAAGGCAACCAACTCGCAGATGGTAGAGTTACATCCAGTCTTCACGTTGGAGCAGACCAAGCGTTTCCGCTATGGCTACCGCAATGTGATAGTCATTCGGAAGATGACATTCCCGAATGACAAGCAATTAACCATCGAAATGACGGAGAACCAAATCAGCGGTCGCACCATCTCATTGAAAGTGAACTATAGCGATGTGCTGTCAGCCGACTCATTCAATCCGATTTTTCTAAAATAGCAATCATATCCAATGGAAGAAAGCAAGGAGTTACAAGGATTTTACAAGATATTCAGGGCGGTCATCTACATATCCGTGTTGATGGAGTTCTTCATGTACGCCATAGACCCAAGGGCGATAGACGGCTTTGGCGGTGTGGTGTGCGACCTGCACGACCGCATCAAGCAGTGGTTCATCTACCATGACGGCAACCTGGTGTATAGCAAGGTGGTGACGTTCTTGTTGGTGTGCATCACCTGTGTAGGCACGAGAAACAAGAAACACTTGGAATTTGATGCCCGAAGGCAGGTGCTGTACCCCTTGGTGAGTGGCGTGCTGCTATTGGTATTGTCCGTGTGGCTCTTTGGCTATATGATGGACACTCGTCTCTATACCCTAAGATTGAACACCATTCTCTATATGGTGACAACCATCATCGGAACGGTATTGGTGCATATCGCCTTGGACAACATCTCGAAGTTCTTGAAGGAAGGACTGATGAAAGACCGTTTCAATTTTGAGAACGAGAGTTTCGAGCAGTGCCAGAAGGAGGAATACAACAAATACAGCGTGAATATCCCTATGCGCTACTACTATAAGGGCAAGTTCCGCAAGGGATGGGTGAACATCGTGAACCCTTTCCGAGGTACATGGGTTGTGGGTACTCCTGGTAGCGGTAAGACATTCTCCATCATCGAGCCGTTTATCCGTCAGCACAGTGCAAAAGGCTTTGCTATGGTCGTTTACGACTACAAGTTCCCGACCTTGGCAACCAAACTGTACTACCACTACAAGAAGAACCAACAGTTGGGCAAGCTGCCAGAAGGTTGCAAGTTCAATATCATCAACTTTGTGGATGTGGAATACTCCAAGCGAGTGAACCCGATACAACAGAAGTATATCAATAACTTGGCTGCAGCGAGTGAGACAGCAGAGACACTGTTAGAATCATTGCAAAAAGGCAAGAAAGAAGGCGGTGGCGGCAGCGACCAGTTCTTCCAGACCTCAGCTGTCAACTTCCTCGCCGCCTGTATCTACTTCTTTATCAACTATGGCAAGGAGCCATACGACAAAGACGGCAAGATGCTGATAGCAGAGAAAGTACTTGATCCGAAGACCATGCAGATGAAGCCGACCGGCAAGGTGTTTAACCATGCAGGAGAAGAAGTGGAGCCAGCCTATTGGTTAGGCAAGTACAGCGATATGCCCCATATTCTGAGTTTCCTGAATGAGAGTTACCAGACCATCTTCAATGTGCTGGAGACCGACAATGAGGTAGCACCATTGCTCGGTCCGTTTCAGACCGCCTTGAAGAACAAGGCGATGGAGCAGTTGGAGGGTATGATTGGTACACTGCGTGTCTATACCTCACGCCTTGCCACCAAGGAAAGCTATTGGATATTCCATAAGGACGGTGATGACTTCGACCTGAAGGTCAGTGACCCGAAGAGCCCAAGCTATCTGCTGATAGCCAATGACCCAGAGATGGAGAGCATCATCGGAGCATTAAACGCCCTAATCCTCAACCGACTGGTGACACGAGTGAACACTGGACAAGGCAAGAACATCCCAGTGAGCATCATTGTGGACGAGTTGCCTACACTCTACTTCCACAAGATAGATAGACTGATAGGTACAGCCCGAAGCAACAAGGTGAGCGTCGCCTTGGGATTCCAGGAGTTGCCCCAGTTGGAAGCAGACTATGGAAAGGTGGGTATGCAGAAGATCATTACCACCGTAGGCAATGTGGTGAGCGGTTCGGCACGAAGCAAGGAAACGCTGGAATGGCTGTCGTCCGACATCTTTGGAAAGGTGGTGCAACTGAAGAAAGGCGTGACCATCGATAGAGACAAGACGAGCATTAATCTGAATGAGAATATGGACAGTCTTGTGCCAGCCAGTAAAATCTCGGATATGCCAACAGGATGGATCTGCGGACAGACCGCAAGAGACTTTGTGGCAACCAAGACAGGCATGAATGGCAGTATGAACATACAGGAAAGCGACGAGTTCAAGACCAGCAAGTTCTATTGCAAGACCGACTTCAATATGGCAGACATCAAGAAAGAGGAAAGCGAGTATATGCCACTGCCCAAGTTTTACACCTTCAAGAGCCGTGATGAACGTGAGCGCATCCTCTATAAGAACTTCGTGCAAGTTGGTGAGGACGTGAAAGCCATGATAGCGGAGATATTCAATAAGAAGAATGCCAAGTGACGATACATCAAAGTAAAACAAAACGAGATTCATGAAAGGAAAGATACGGACATACATCATTATAGCACTTTTTGTGCTGTGCCAGAATATCATGGCACAGAACAAGACACCAACACCAGATAGCCCAAGCCAAAGCGACTTGGGCATCTTTGCATTACCACCCTTTGAACGAGCCGTGCGGTGCATCAAGTATTATGAAGGGTGGCACGACATCAAGCGCAACTATCCCTATATCGGGTGGGGACACCGGATATTGCCGCATGAGAAGTTCAGGAAGAACCTCACCTTTCAACAGGCAGACTCGCTATTGCGTTCAGACTTGACCAAGTTATGCACCCTGTTCCGCAAGTATGGCAAGGACTCACTACTCCTTGCCGTACTTGCCTATAATGTCGGTCCCTACAAAATAATAGGGAACAAAAGATTTCCCAATAGCCGCCTTCTGCAAAAGATTGAGCGAGGAATGCGTGACATTGAGAAAGACTACCTTGATTTTTGTAGATGGAGAGGCAAGTACATACCGTCCATCAGAAGGCGGAGAATGACGGAACTTCAACTTTTATACATCCCATAAAAAAGCAATAGAACTTTATCGGTCATTGAAGTAGTACTTCATTGCTTGTCGAAGTTATACTTCATCGGTACTTGAAGTATATTAGCCTAACAGCATACAAAAAACGCATAAAACAGGTATTTGTTTATGTAAAAATTCTGAGATATTAAAGAATTTAGGCTTAAATAGTCTTAAATTTGCATGTTCGTATTGATATTTTCTGTCATTTCTTGTCTTTTCTCAATAAATTTTCGTACTTTTGCATCGGATTGTATAGCCAGACCGCAGTTGTCGCTGTAAGACGAGTTCTTTCATGATGACCGAGTCGGCAGCCTACGCCGTGCTGAGTGTAGTGAAGTCAACCATGACATATC
>OIZE01000707.1_pt1 | contig 24874 bp, 18 predicted proteins | sample 1588421 | NCBI WGS metagenome assembly OIZE01 (sample SAMN03283251) | human gut metagenome | biome: human-associated habitat; material: feces | host: Homo sapiens | place: USA | collected 2013 | reverse complement strand
GTCGTAGACGACCTCATTGTGGCTGATGAAGTAGTCCTTAAAGCCGTTGATCATCTTCTCGGGAATAACATCAACTGCGGTTACTTGATGATGCTGGGCCAACAATGTGGCGATAGACAAACCGACATAGCCGGTTCCGGCTACGGCAATCTTTAAGTCTTTGTTCAAATCTGTGTTCATTATGGTTGATTTTACTTTGTTTCTTTATCGAACTCTTCGAATCGGGAGTTCTTGGACTTGAACTCGGGGACGATTTTCTTCATCAGGCGAACCATGTCCGGAATGACGACGGCGCGGCGGACGGCGTGAAATGTATGGAAATGCTGGAAAAGGCACCGGCGCATTTTTATGATCTGATTCTGATGGATATTCAGATGCCGATTCTGGGTGGCTATGATACCACAAGGAAAATCCGCAGAATGGCGGATGCCGAAAAGGCAGCTATTCCGATTATCGCCATGACGGCAAATGCCTTTGCGGAGGACAAACAGCGTGCACTGGTGGCAGGCATGAATGACCATGTTGCAAAGCCGATTGATATGAATAAGCTGATTCCGACCTTGCAGAAATATATATAAGCATTTGTGAGAGGGTATCGTTTCATCAGAAAATTGACGAAAGGGTACCTTTTAGGGTACCTTTTAAAGAAACGAAATACCGATGAAGGACAGGAGGAGCGTGCCTGTCCTTTGTTGGTATATAAGGTATTTTTTTCAATACCTTCCTTTTTATATTTCTTAAAATTTGTTTAAACGCTTGACAAAAGCATTTTTGAACGCTATTATCGAAAAGTAGTCTTGTGTAACTTTATGTCCTTTGTAGATTGCTGCAAAGGGCGTTTTTTGTTCTAAGCTTGAGGCTTTGAAGAAGGAAAGGCAATCTAACAAGGAGTTTGATACAAATGGGAAAAATAAAGTTCAAAAAGCCTGATATCAAGGGCTGTTTCGGCAAGCTGAAATCTCTGAAATGGGCAGATATGAAGAACGGTATTCGTGCGATGAAAAAGCGGCAGGCGGAAAAGGAAGCGGCATACCGCAACAGCCGCTTTGCACAGAAAATGCAGAAGCTTTATCCCTATATGAACCGCTATTCACTGATTTTGCACGGCATTTGGGCAATCGCCATCAACTTTCTGATAGAGGCAATGTCCCGTCATTCTGTGGTGGCGGCAATTTCGTATTCGCGTGTTTCCACGAAGGCATTTCTGTATAATGCGTTTATGATTTTTGTTACCTTTTCGATTGTATATCTATGCAAGCGGCGTGTGTTTGCCCGCTTCATCCTCAGCTTTCTCTGGCTGCTTCTGGGGCTGACCAATGGGCTGATGCTTTCCAGAAGGGTTACGCCGTTTAATGCACAGGATTTGAAAACGGTCTCGGAGGGGGTTTCCCTTTTCACGAATTATTTTAACGTGCTGGAGCTGGCAGGGATTGCGATTATCCTGATTCTTCTGGTGCTGGGGCTGATTCATCTGTTCCGCACGGCAGGGAGATTTAAGGGAAAAATCAATTATGTGATATCCATTGTGCTTGTGGGGGCTTCCTTCGCAGGCTATGGTGTACTGACGGATTATGTCATTCAGAACCGTATCGTTTCGACCTATTTCGCGAATATCGCGTTTGCATATCAGGACTACGGTCTGCCCTATTGCTTTGCGGCAAGTATTTTTAATACGGGCATTTCCGAGCCAAACGGCTACACGAAGGAAAAAATGATGGAAATCAGCAACAATGGCGAGATTACAAAAAGCACCTCCGATGCAAAGGTGCTGCCGAATGTGCTTTTCGTGCAGCTGGAGTCTTTCTTTGATGTTTCCGAATTTACGGCATTGCAGACCTCGAAGGATGCCCTGCCGAATCTGAGAAAAATGGCTTCGGAATATTCCTCCGGCTATTGTCAGGTGCCTTCCATCGGCGCAGGCACGGCAAATACGGAATTTGAAATGCTGACGGGCATGAGCATGCGTTATTTCGGCCCCGGCGAATATCCTTATAAGAGCTATCTGAAGGAAAAGACTGCGGAAAGCGCGGCAACGGCGTTGGCGGCATTTGATTACGGCACGCATGCGGTGCATAACCACAGCGGGAATTTCTACAGCAGAGCGAAGGTATACAATAACATTGGCTTTGATACCTTCACCAGTAAGGAATTTATGAATTTTGACACGACAGAAACCGGCTGGGCAAAGGACGAGGTGCTTTTGGAGCATATCAAGGATTGTCTGGATTCCACGGAGCAGCAGGACTTTGTATTTACCGTCAGCGATCAGGGGCACGGCAGCTATCCTGAGGAGCGTATTATTGAGCATCCGCACCTGATGGCAGGCGGTCTGGAATCGGAGGAAAAGAACTGCCAGTGGGAATACTATGTCAATCAGGTATACGAAATGGATCAGTTTGCAGCGGACTTGGTGGACATGATGGACAAGCGCGGCGAGCCTGCGGTAGTTGTATTCTATGGTGACCATCTGCCGACCATGGGGCTGACCGAAGCGGATATGAAGAGCGGCAGCCTGTTCAATACGAATTATGTTATCTGGGACAACATCGGGCTGAAAAAAGAGGATGGCACGATTCCCAGCTATCAGCTGATGTCCGTTGTGATGGATCGTATCGGTCTGCATACGGGCACGGTGTTCAATTATCATCAGGAAAGAATGGATTCCGCAGATCAGGCAGAATACCTGATGGATCTGGAGCTGTTGCAGTATGATTTGCTTTACGGCGAGCAGTATGTCTATAACGGCAATCCCGTCATTACGGAGGGACACATGACAATGGGCATACGCGATGCCGAGATTCTGTATTCGAGTGAAACGGTGGACGGGCATTATACCCTTGTGGGCGAAAACTTCACGAAGTGGAGTCAGGTTTATGTCAACGGAGAAAAACAGTCGCGGAAGTTTATCAATGATAATATTCTCAAGCTGAAAAAGAGTACGCTTAAGGATTGGGATGTCATTACCATCAGTCAGGTTGGCTCAAGCAATACGATATTCCGCACATCGCCTGAGTATGTTTATCTGGAGGGGCGCGTTGTGCCGTATACGGATGAGCTGAAGGAGGAAAAGCTGCTCTTAGATGCAGCGGATGACCCCGAAAAGCTGGCACAGCTGCGGCAGGAGCAGAGAGCCGAAAAGCGCGCGGAGAGAAGAAGCGAATCCTATCGACAGGCAGAAGCGGCAAAGACAGCTGAATAAAAAAACGAGAACGCATATAAAAAGTATGCGTTCTTTTTTTGTGGAAATATGGAAGTTTGTGGAAACCATTGACATAGTTTGGAAAACCATGTAATATTATTCGTGATAACCGAATGAGTGGCAATGGAAAGGAAAAAAAGATGAAGCAGATTGTTCTTGTTGCAGAAACCGGCTCTGATATCAATCCCGTCTTAGCGGCGGAATATAACATAAAAATTGTACCCATGCATGTTTCATTTGACCATGAAACCATGGAGGACGGCGCATTTCCCGTCGAGAAAATTGTAGATTACTATGAGGAAACAGGCAAACTGCCGAAAACCAGCGGCAGTACGCCCGGTGACTTTGAGACTGCCTTTGACCGCATCCATGCGGAATACCCCGATGCACAGCTGCTGTATCTGGCATATTCTGCGGTGACAACCTGCTCCATGCAGAGTGCGGTTCTGGCGGCAGAGGAGCGGGACTATGTCACGATTCTGGATACGAAGCAGGTTTCCGCAGGGCAGTGCAATGTGGTGATTGCCGTGGCGGAGCTTTTGCAGCAGCACCCCGATTGGACGATGGCAGAAGCAGTCCGTGCGGCGGAGGATTTGATTGCCAGGGCGAAGATGTGCTTCATGCCGGAGAATCTGGAATTTCTGCGTGCCGGCGGTCGTGTCAGCAATGTGGCATTTCTGGGGGCAAAGCTTTTAAATCTGCATCCTGTGATTGAAATTCTGGATGGCAAGCTGGTTGCAACGAAAAAATACCGCGGAAAAATGAAGAAGGTTGCCGTGCAGATGGTGACGGAATACGCGGAGAAATATAATCTGGAACGGGATTGCCTGTGGTTTGTCTGGGTGGTCGGCTTTCCGGATGCGGTGCGGCAGGCGGTGGAGGAAGCGGCGAAGGCGCTTGGCTTCAAGAAAACCAGATGGATTCAGGCGGGCGGTGTGATTACCACGCATGGCGGTCCGGCGGCGTTTGGCTTGGCAGGGTTTACGAGGAAATAAGCCGAAATCGGGCAATAAAAGTAAAAAAAGTATGAGGAGGATTTGAAAAAATCCTCTTTTTTTATGCTTTAATAGGATTTACAGGAAAAAATAAAAAGTCTATAATAAAAAACGGCAAGAAGAATGCCGAAAAACAGAAAAAAGGAAGAACGTAAAGAAACAAAGGAGGTATCTCTATGAAAAAACGAATTGCAAGCATCGCGCTTTCGCTCGCAATGTGCCTGACATTGCTGCCGACAGCGGCGTATGCTGAGGATGTATCCGAGGGGGGGGCATTTGACAGTCAGCCAAGCACAGTTGGAGGTGCGGCTGTTTATACAAACGAGGATACGGTTGATGATACAAGTGCGGATAAGGTTAATGTTAGAACTAAAGATGAATTGAAAGCTGCACTTGCGAATAATGATGTTAATATAATTTATATTACTGATAGCTTTAAGTATACAGATTCGATTGCTACAGGGGAAAAGACACTCGTAGTGAATGAGGGTGTTACACTTGAAACAACTGCTTCTCAGATTTCCGGTACTATTGTAAATAACGGTACGATTAAAATAACGGGAAGTGGGCAATGTATCTGGACAGCTCAGACCACCGGTACAGGGAAAATCGTTGCAGATAATCAAAAGTGGGGGGAATATCAGACCTATGTGGATTATGGCTGTGTTCCTGATGCAATGCTTGAGGGTTCAAACTGTCGAATCAATATTGTAAAGGATGTCAGCATACAGCCGACAGTCAGCCTTCCGAGTGATATGAAGGTAGGGGATACAATTACGCCGACCTTTACGAATATAGTTAATGGAGTAGATTTGGAGAATGCGTTTAAATTCAAATGGGAAAATAATGGTAACACTGTTTATAATGGTGCGGTAAGCCCTACACTTACAAAAAAAGGTACATTAAAACTTACAGTTTCTGTGAAAAAACCATATGTGATGCGTTCTTCTTCCGGTTCATATGGCATCTCTGATGTAAGTGGTACAGTGAAAGAAGTACTCTTGGATACGGTATATGTGAATGCAAACAGCGGCAATAATAATAATATCGGGAATACAAAAGCTGCACCAATGAAAACTATTGGTAAAGCAATCGACAAAGTAAACGATGGCGGAACGATTATTCTTTTGAGTGATTATACGAGCACTGCGCTTTCGTTTGATAAGAATGTTACAATAAAAAGTGACGATGGTGGAAAATATACAGTACAGGTAACGAGAGAAGTTGCTGTAAAGGACGATATGACTGTAACTTTTGATTCCGTTAATGTGAAGGATTTTAATTTTACTAAATATTATAGTAGTTCTGTCGGCAGTGGGAATGTAGTATTCAAAAACTGCACAGGCAGTGGCATTCAGATTGCGGACAATGTAATCAAGGATGTTACTTTGGAAAATTCTCAGCTTGGCGGAAGATTCGGCGCACAGGGAACACTGACGCTGAAAAATGCGACAATCAACGGTTCTTTCTCTACGGTAAATTTTGTTGCAGAAGGCAAAAATACTTATGTTACCGAAAATAACCGCACTAGGACAAGTAAAATCAGTGGAACAGCAAATATCGCATCTCCTGTTGAAATTCAGCTTTCCGCGCCTGATGCAACAACGCCATATCAGGAAAGAAAACTGATTGAAACAACAGCAGATGCAAGCAATTTTACGGTTTCGAGTCCTTATCAGCTGAAAAAACAAACAGAATATAACGGAACATATATCTATGCCTTTATCCCTGTAACAAGCGTAACTCTGGCACCGGAAACTCTTTCTATTGAAGAAGGGAAAACGGCGGAGCTTACCGCAACAATTTCTCCTGCAAATGCAAGCGACCAGCAGTTTAGCTGGGATGTCAAAGATACAGAAATTGCATCTGTATATGGATATACCTCCGAAACAAAAACGGTAACAGCATTAAAAGAAGGACAGACCCAAATTACTGTTACGGTAGATGGACAGACTGCAAGCTGCACAGTAACTGTTACACCGAGAACTATTTCTGTAGAGAGCATCACATTAAATAAAACACAGCTTTCTCTGGTAAAGGGCGCAACGGAAACGCTCACGGCAACCGTATTGCCCACAACGGCAACAGATAAAGCGGTGACTTGGGAAAGCAGTGATACAGCGGTTGCAACGGTAGAAAACGGCGTTGTAACGGCGGTTGCGGCAGGCAATGCAACAATTACCGCGAAAGCAGGCGAAAAAACAGCAACCTGTGCGGTAACTGTTACCAATCCTTCCAATTCCGGTTCTTCCTCCGGCGGTGGTGGCAGCAGCACCCCCAGATATGCTGTCACAGTGCCCGACAAGACAGAAAACGGTTCTTTGAGCGTCAGCTCCAAAAATGCGAAAAGGGGCAGTGACGTAACCATCACCGCTACCCCCGACAAGGACTACGAGGTGGATGACATCGTTGCGAAGGATGCAAAGGGCAACAAATTGACCCTCAAGGACAACGGCGACGGCACATATACCTTCACCATGCCTGCCTCCAAGGTTACGGTTACAGCAGCCTTTGCGGAGAAAAAGGCAGAACCCATTGCACCTGAGAAGCTTTTTGCGGATGTTTCTGCCGAGGAGTATTATTACGAAGCGGTGAAATGGGCAAGCGAAAACGGCGTGACAGGCGGCATTGGCGAGAACCTTTTCGGCGCAAATCTGCCCTGCACCAGAGCGCAGATTGTCACCTTCCTGTGGCGTGCGGCAGGCTCTCCTGAACCGAAGGGCATGAGCGGCTTTGTTGATGTTTCCGCAGATGCGTATTATGCGAAGGCGGTTGCATGGGCTGTGGAAGAAGGGATTGTCAGCGGCACCTCCGCAACAACCTTTAACCCCGATGCAGTCTGCACCAGAGCGCAGAGCGTTGCCTTCCTCTATCGCGCCTTTGGCGAAAAGGTGAATAAAGCGGCAGGCTTCAGCGATGTTTCCGCGGATGCGTATTATGCGGATGCGGTTGCGTGGGCTGTGGAAAATGGCGTTGCAAGCGGCATCGGCGGCGGTCTCTTTGCCCCCGATCAGGACTGCGCACGCGGTCAGATTGTGGCGTTCCTTTACCGCGCATATCAGAATAAATAAATTTGACAAAAGGGCAGGGTGAGCAATCACTCTGCCTTATTTACATATTTTTTATGGCGGAGGTTATTTATTTCTTTTCGCTTTTATGGTAAAATATCCACGGACCTATCCGTGGGTTAGCCGCTTACAGCGTCTATCTGCTGTTTTCACAGCAAATTCTACGATTCACAGGCATAGCCTGCTCATATACACGGCTCTGTCCGTGGATTAGTCGCTTACAGTGCTTATCTGCCACGACAATCTATTTTGTTATCATCCATTATCATAACAGGAGGAAGTTTTTTATGAACGAAAACAACGGAATCATCCGCAACGCCTCGGTCTTAGGCGTTCCGAAAATGTTACTTTTAGGCCTACAGCACATGTTTGCCATGTTCGGCGCAACAATTCTCGTGCCCATTCTGGTAAACAGCTACTTTGGCGAGGACGTTCTGCATGTACAGGTTACGCTTATCTGCGCCGGTGTCGGCACACTGCTGTTTCATTTCTGCTCTAAGGGCAAGGTTCCTGCCTTCCTCGGCTCGTCCTTTGCATTCCTTGGCGGCTTTGCTACCATCTCTAAGCTGAACACAGGTGCTTTTGCCAATATTTCCAATGCCGAAAAGCTTTCCTATGCCTGCGGCGGAATTCTGGTAGCCGGGCTTCTGTATCTGGTGCTTGCTCTCATCATTCGCCTAATCGGTGTAAAAAAGGTTATGCGTTTTCTTCCCCCTGTTGTAACAGGCCCGATTATCATCTGTATCGGTCTGAGTCTGGCAGGCTCCGCTGTCAGCAATGCCTCCACAAACTGGCTGCTTGCCTTTATCGCGCTTGCAACCATCGTTGTTTTCAATATCTGGGGCAAGGGCATGTTTAAGATTATCCCTATCCTGATGGGCGTTGTCATTTCCTATATTGCGGCTCTGATTTTCAATGCAATGGGTATGACAAATGCAGACGGCTCTGCAATTCTGAATTTTACAAATATCACGGCTGCCCCCATGGTAGGCGTGCCCGAATTTTCTCTGTGCAAATTCAACATCTCCGCCATTCTGGTAATGGCACCCATCGCGCTTGCATCCATGATGGAGCATATCGGTGACATGTCCGCCATTTCCGCAACGGTCGGTGAAAATCTGATTGAAGACCCCGGTCTGCACCGTACCCTGATTGGGGACGGGCTTGCAACCTCCCTGTCCGCACTGGTGGGCGGCCCAGCCAATACCACCTATGGCGAAAATACAGGCGTTCTGGAGCTGAGTAAGGTGCATGACCCCAAGGTCATCCGCATTGCTGCGGTTTATGCCATCATCCTGAGCTTTATCCCCAAAATGGCAGAGGTGATTGGTTCTATGCCCTCTGCGATTATCGGCGGTGTCAGCTTCATGCTGTATGGTATGATTTCCGCAATCGGCGTGCGTAACGTAGTAGAAAACCGCGTGGATTTCACAAAATCCCGCAACCTGATTATCGCAGGTGTGATTTTTGTCTGCGGTCTGGGCTTCTCCGATGGACTGACCTTCAATGTTGCCAACACAGATATCACTCTGACCTCCCTCGCCATTGCGGCAATCGCAGGCATTGTTCTGAATGCTATCCTGCCGGGGAATGATTATCACTTCGGCAAAAACGCAGGCGGCGATGCAAACCGCGGCATTGATATGATTCCTAACTTTAACGAGGATACCCGCTACGGCGATAACGAAGATTAACGAAAGCATGAAAAAAGAGACTCTATGCAGAGTCTCTTTTTGATTGCTTATTCGCCTTCAAAGAAGTGCTTTTTGTAATATCGCGAGGACATGGCAAGCTGCGCCTCAAAGGTATCATAGCCCATTTCCTCGACCAATGTTTTCTTTCCGGAGAACAGATTCGTACCTAAGCCTCTCGTTCATTCGGCATTCTCCTCGTTATTTCGGCTCTCTGCCTTCCTCAAACATGCGCATCATTTCTCTTGTAAGGCTGATGCCGTCATCGTGTGCAGGGAGGTTATTTCTCGGAAAAAATTCAGCCATCGCCAGCTCCTCTCGGTCTAGCGTGATATCCTCACCCTCTCCGTCCAGATCGCAGAAATACCCCAACAGCAAGCCGCCCGTTACACCCCAGGGCTGTGTTTTATAATAACGAATATTTTTTACCTTCAGACCGACTTCCTCCATAACCTCCCTCTGCACGGTTTTTTCCACCGTCTCGCCAATCTCCGTAAAGCCTGCAATCATGCCGTATCGAGTATAGCTGCGGTTGGCATATTTGCTCAGAAGCAATCTATCCCCATGCGTCACGCCGACAATGACAGAGGGCGCAATTTTAGGAAAAATCATGTTATTACATTCCGGACAGCGCATCATGCGTTCCTTCTCGTCATGCTTTGTTTTCGCACCGCAGCGTCCGCAGAAACGATTGCTGCGATACCAGTCAAACAAATGCCACGCCGTCATCATGGCATAGCAGATATTTTTGGATTTCACCTGACGCAATGTCATGGCAGGCTCATAGCAGAAGGACGTATCCGCAGGCGCACCTGCTTCGCCCATCCAAATGAAGTAATCCTCCTCCTGCATGCGGAACACATACTGTACCTCGTTTTCATACCAATGCGTCCAGCCTTTTTCCTTCGCCCATGCCATTACCTCCGCATAGGTCGGCAAAACCAATGTATCATCTTCCTTACGTTTCACCAATAGCCGGCTGCCCTGTGCGCAGACCACCTTCGCCGTGGCAACAGGTGCCGTATGGCGAAACTCGTTTTCTAATCTTCCGTATTCTAAATCCTGCAGCATTTCTATTTCCTTCCCTTAAATCCTGTTTGCTTATTTCTTTGTTTTTGTCCGCTGAATGGTGTAATCCTTGAATTTTTCCACCGCCGGCGGCAGATACCGATTCAGCACATACGCCATATAAACCATTCTGCGGGAATATGGCGTATCCAACTCCAGCTTGGTGACGTTATAGTTACGCAGTGCTTGGCTATCCGTTACAATGGCAATCCCCTGATTCTTCTCAACCAGACCTGCCATGGAATTGACATCTTCAAACTGACAAAGAATATTCGGCATAATCTGCGCCTTTGTAAACATATCATCAATGATACGGCGCATGCCGCTTTCCTTCGTATAGCTGATGAGCGGATACGGGCAAATATCCTGAATCGTTACCTTCTTTCTATCCTCCAAGGGATGCCCCTCCGGCAAAATAACCACAAGGCTCTGCTCGAAAACAGGAATAAATTCCACATCGCTCTCCGCCTCCACCATGGAGCAGAAAACCAGATCATACTTTTCTCGTTTCAGATTATACAACAGCGTTTTCGTGTTGCCCTCATAGCAGGAAAAAGAGATATTCTTATTCTGTGGATCATCCAAAAAGCCCGCAATCAGTCCGGGGACAAAGTTCGTCCCGACCGATGTCATATACGCCAGTCCAACGTGTCCGCCCCCCTCGGAAACCAGACGTTCAATCTGATTTTTCCCCAACTCCAGCTGTGTCAGGGCGTTTTCCACATAGAACATATAAATCCGCCCATATTTTGTCAGAACAACATTTCTGCCCTGCTTTTCAAACAAATTTGCCCCCAGTTCCTTTTCCATGGAAGAAATGGAGTGGCTGAGCGTCGGCTGAGAAATATTCAGCTTTTCCGCCGCCTTAGTGTAATGCTCCAATTCTGCCAGCGTTTTAAAATAATACAACTGGTTTAAATTCATTGCCTTCCCTCCCATTCTCATGCAAAAAAGCGCATAAGAAAGCAGCAAATCAGGAATCCTTATCGCTGCTATTAAAATCCTAATGTATTTTTAATGAGTATAGCAAAATAAATAGAAAAAATCTATAGATTTAATAAACAAAAAAACAGCCGGATTTCGTGACAAATGACGACAAAAAGCGACTTTTTCTCCAGAAGCCGCTTTTTGTCCTATCTCATTATTTTAAAAATTTATCTATAAAATCCTGCTCACTGAGAATGGGAATCCCCAGCTCTGCCGCCTTTTTATTCTTCGAGGATGCAGAATGAATATCATTATTGATGAGGAAATTCGTCTTTTTGGTGACACTGCCCGTCACCTTGCCGCCACCCTTTTCAATGAGTGCCTGCAATTCCTTTCTGTTGGCGAATTGCTCCAAATCCCCCGTCACAACAAAGGTCAGCCCTGCCAGAGGGCTTTCGCCGGTCTCTGCCTGCTCTGCCTCTTGGAAGGAAAGATACTGCAAAACATCCGCAAGCAGTGCCAAATGCGCTTCCTGTCTGAAATAATAGGCAATGCTGTGTGCGATGATTTCGCCGAAGCCCTCCACCTGCACAAGCTCCTCCTCCGTTGCCGCCTTGATTTTCTCCAAATCATAATCAAATTCCTTGCAGAGCAGCTTTGCATTTCGCAGCCCTACATGATTGATGCCCAGTGCATAGATGAAGTTCGGCAGCTCGGCGGTTTTCGCCTTTTCCACAGATGCAATCAGATTTTGATAGGATTTCTCCCCAAAGCCCTCCATGGCTGTGATTTCCGCTTGATGCTTTTCCAAGCGGAACAAATCAGGATAATTCTCCACAAAGCCCTTTTCGAGAAACTTCTTCAGCGTTTCCTCCGAAAGCCCCTCGATATTCATGGCATCTCTGGAAACAAAATGGCTGAGTGCCTGTATCCGCTGTGCGGAACAGTTCGGGTTAGTGCAGTAAAGCGCTTCGCCGTCGCGCAGCTTACGGATTTCCGTTTCCTCGCCGCAGACAAAGCAATGCTTGGGAATTTCCGCCGTGGAAACCGTTCCCGTCAGATTTTCCGCAATCTGAGGGATAATCATATTCGCCTTATAGACCTTAATCGTATCCCCGATGCTCAGCTTCAATTCCTTCAAAATGCTGACATTATGCAGGCTTGCGCGGCTCACCGTTGAGCCCTCCAGCTCCACGGGGTCAAACACCGCAACAGGGTTCATCAGCCCCGTACGAGAGGTGTTCCATTCAATCTGCCGCAGAGTGGTTTCCGCCATTTCGTCCGCCCATTTGAAGGCAATGGAATCCTTGGGGAATTTCGCCGTTCTGCCAAGGCTTTGGCTATAGGCAATGCTGTCAAAGGTCAGCACCAGTCCATCGGAGGCAATGTCGTTCTGCTCGATTTTATCGCGGAATTCCTCCACCGCAGCGGCAACCGTTTCCGCCGTCACCATGCAGTGCTCCACCACATCAAAGCCCATTTCGGCAAGCCAAGCCATATTTTCCGCCTTGCTGTCCGAAAGGGTTCTGCCTGCGGCACGCACCAGGGTAAAGGCAATGAATTTCACATTTCGCTTTGCGGCAATCTCGCTGTTTAACTGCCGCACCGTGCCGCTGCAAAGGTTACGGGGATTTTTATACTGCTCCTCCTCGCCCAGCTCCTCATTGATGCGGTAAAATTCACTGTAAGGAATGACCCCCTCGCCGCGCAGCACCAGCTCCCCCTGAAAGGGAATGGAAAGCGGCACATTGCGGAACACACGGGCGTTATGCGTCACATCCTCGCCAATTTCGCCGTTTCCGCGCGTGACTGCCTGCTCCAGCTTCCCATGATTATATTTCAGCACAATCGTCAGTCCATCCAGCTTCCATGATAAAATCCCTGCTTTATCCCCCAGAAAGCTGACAAGCTTCGCCGTTTCCTTCGTTTTATCCAAGGAAAGAATCGGGCTTTCATGTGCCACCTTCACCAGATTACTCAGCACCGTATAGCCAACCTTCTGCGTGGGGCTGTTCGCAAGAATCGTGCCTGTTTTCTTTTCCAGTGCAGCCAATTCGTCATACAGCGCATCATATTCCTGATTGGAAAGAATTTCTCTGTCCTCCTGATAATATGCCTTCGCCGCCCGGTTCAACTGCTCCACCAGTTGCTTTATTCTCTCTGTCATATCGCATCCCTCACCGTCTCTGCTTATTCGCTTACCTTAATCAGCTTCGACAAGCGCGCCATGAATTTCTTCGTCCCCTTTGCGCCAAAGGAAACGGTAACCTCGAAATCTGCGCCGCCGTTATTGATGGAAACCACTGTGCCAATGCCGTATTTCGGCGCACGCACCTTATCCCCCACGCCGTAGCTCAGCTTGAAATCCTTGGGCGCAGGCATTTCCTTTTTCATGCCGACCCCGCCGAATTTTGCTGTCGGGGGCAGCACATTCTTTCTGCCGAGGGCAGGCTTATTCTGCGTCATGGCATCATATTTTTTCGCCATATCGGAAATCTGTCTGGTCGGCATATCTACCAAATCCGCAGGAATTTCCTTCAGGAAGCGAGAAGCCGGATTATACTGCGTAATCCCATGCTGCATGCGGCTTTTTGCGTGCGTCAGGTAAAGCTCCTCCTTCGCACGGGTAATGCCCACATAGCAAAGTCTGCGTTCCTCCTCAATTTCCTTTTCGCCGCCATACATCACCGCGCGGAAGCCGGGGAAAATTCCCTCCTCCATACCGATGATGAAAACATAGGGGAATTCCAGCCCCTTCGCGCTGTGCAGTGTCATGAGGGCAACGGTTTCCTCTCCCTCCTCATAGCTGTCAATATCCGCAACGAGGGCAACCTCCTCCAAAAAGCCCTCCAGCTTGCCTTCGGGGTTAGCTTTATCATATTCCGCCGCTTTATTCACAAATTCATCAATATTCTGGATACGGTTCAGCGCGTCATCCGTCCCCTCTGCCATCAGAAGCTGCAAATAGCCCGTCCGCTTCACAATGGCATCAATCAGCTCGGAAACGGAAAGTCCATCCGCATCGGCGCGCAGCTGTTCAAACAGGCCATAGAAATCCTTGAATTTTGCTACCCTTGTTTTCAGCGTAGTGATTTCATCCAGACGGCTCAGTGCGCCGTAAAGAGAAAGCCCGTTTTCCTCCGCAAAAGCAGCCAGCTTATCCAGAGAGGTTTCGCCAATGCCGCGCTTAGGTACATTGATGATTCTTCTGAGAGCAATCGTATCCGCAGGGTTCGCAAGCACCTTTAAATAAGAAAGAATATCTCGGATTTCCTTTCGTTCATAGAAGCGCACGCCGCCGAACAGGCGATAGGGAATCCCGCGCTTCACCATCTGATCCTCCACCGCACGGCTCTGTGCATTGGTGCGATACAAAACAGCCATCTGGTTTCTGGTCTTGCCCTGCTTTTCCAGCTCCAGAATTTTTTCTGCCACAAAGCGGCACTCATCATATTCGTTATCCGCCTTATAGATATGCAGGATACTGCCGCTGTCATTTTCTGTCCAAAGCGTCTTATCCTTTCTGGTCTGGTTATGATGGATGACAGCATTCGCCGCCTCCAGAATTTTCTTCGTGGAACGGTAATTCTGCTCCAGCTTAATTACGGTTGTATCGGGAAAATCCTTTTCAAAATCCAGAATATTGCGGATATTTGCCCCACGCCAACCGTAGATGCTTTGGTCATCATCCCCGACCACACAGAGATTTTTATATTTTGCCGCAAGCATTGCCACCAGCTCATACTGGCTTGTATTCGTATCCTGATATTCATCCACCATGATATAGCGGAATCTTTCCTGATATTTTTCCAGAACATCGGGAAACTGACGGAACAGCAGAACGGTTTTATAAATCAGATCGTCAAAATCCAGTGCGTTGTTTTCCTTGAGCATTTTCTGATAGGTCTGATATACCTTTGCGATACGCACTGCCTTCAGGTCATTTTTATCCACATGCTGTGCGTAGTCCTCCCAGCTTGTCATCTCCTCTTTCAGATGGCTGATAATGCTCATTGCCCCCTTAACGGAAAAGGTCTTATCCGTTGTGCTCATATTCAGCCGCTTGAAGGCTTCGCGCATGATTTTTTCCTGATCGTCGCTGTCATAGATAGAAAACTGATTTTCATAATCCAGATGCTGAATTTCTCTGCGCAGAATCCGCACACAGGTGGAATGGAAGGTGCTGATCCACATATCTCTTGCTGTATCCCCCACAAGCTTTTCCACACGCTCGCGCATTTCCTTCGCCGCCTTATTCGTAAAGGTAATCGCAAGAATATTCCAAGGCTTTACACCCGTTTCCAGCAGATGTGCAATCCGCACCGTCAAGGCACCGGTCTTGCCGCTGCCTGCCCCCGCCAGAATCAGCACAGGTCCTTCTGTCTGCAAAACTGCTTTTTTCTGCATATCGTTCAGTTTATCAAATCCAATCATGTCATTCTCTCCCATTTCTTTTCTGTTTCCGCTTTTTCCGCAGGATGCCAACATAAGAAAGGCTGATTTGGCAAAATCGTCTTGTCAAACCAGCCCTATAATCTCTCTCAAATAAATCGATTCAAAAAGATTATTCGTTATCTTCTTTTTCTTTTTTTGCCTTCACACGGTCAATCGCCAGCTTATAGCCATCCGTGCCGTAATGCAGGCAACGATTGACACGGCTGATGGTTGCTGTGGATGCGCCTGTTTTTTCCGCAATTTCCACATAGGTCCGCTTGGCATCCAGCATTGCCGCCACTTCCATTCTCTGCGCGATTGCCTGAATTTCGTTGATGGTACAAAGGTCTTCAAAGAGCTGATAGCACTCTTCCACGGTTTCCATGCTGAGAATGCACTCAAACAATTTATCGGTCAATTCATTTTTGATCTTTTTATTCATTCGGAACGCCACCTTCTCCTGTTATTTTTCATATTTCTATTAAAAATATTGTAACACTTTCAAGCATTAAAGTAAAGAGATTTTCCACGTTCTTTTCCGCATACATTTTTTATTTTCTGCCATGTCTGAGTCCTGCAAGAAATTTTTCCGGCGTATTATTGAGAATCAGCTCCTCCGGAAATTGCAGCTCCTTCAGCAAATCCTCCGCATAGGAAAAATCCCCCACATTCCGGTAAAAATGCGCATCGCTGCCCAGAACCACAGGCTGACCCTCCTCCATGCTCATCAGAAGGATTTTCTTAATATTCTCCCTGCTGCCCTCTCGAAAGCCGCCCGGTGTTAAAGAAGCGTTGTTGATTTCCAGAAGCGTGCCTGTTTCTTTCGCCATGCGGAACAGCTCCCGATAATCCACCGCATAGCGAGGGTCTCCGGGGTGTCCGATGATGTCCACATAGGGATTTTCCATCACCTTTAAAAACGCCTGTGTATTCTCCTTTTTCGTGCCGGGCTTAATGCAGGGCATGTGCAGGCTTGCAATCGCAAGATCCAATCTCTGCAAAACCGCTTCATCCATATCTATCGTGCCGTCAAAATCCAGAATATTCAGTTCAATCCCCTTCAAAAGCCGCACTCCATGCAGCATTTCGGGCAAAACGTGCAGATTTGCAAAATAGGCATGACAGGTGGTATCCTTCATAGCAGGCGCATGGTCTGTCAAAGCGACCAGCTGCAAGCCCTGCTCTGCCGCCCATCTCAAGTTTTCATCCACTGTGCTGTAGGCATGCCCGCTTGCAACGGCGTGGGTATGAATATCCATCAATCGTTTCATTTCGATTCCTCACACTTCTAAGTGAAATTTATATGATTCATTAAATTTCATTATAGCATTGTTTCCGCAAGAAAACAATCCTTCTTTCCTGCATGCGGTCACGCTTTCCTTCGTCTTTCATACTATGTTAAAAGAAACCACAACTTTAAAGGAGGCTGTCTTATGGGCGCTTTTGAATTTGATTCCAAGGCTGATTTAAGTGCAAGAAGCTGCAATTTCTGCGGAAACGGCAGCAACGAAAGCAACGGGCGGAACGAGGAAACCTGTATCATCGTGCAGAAGATTTTCGACCAGTGCCGCATCCAGAAATGCTTGGGCAGCAGTATTCTGGGCCCCGCCCGTGCCGCAAGGAGCGAAACCCCCAGCTGCAACGATATGCTCTGCGAGGGTGATATCATCATTCCTCCCTGCAACGCCGCCGATGTGACCATCCGCGATTTAGACCTGACCCGCATTGAAATTCTGCGGAAACGGCCAAATCCGCTGCAAAAGGGCTGCTGGGATATCGAGCTGAAATATGTATTCAATTATACACTGGAGTTTCGCCGCGCCGACGGCTGTTTTATCGGGACGATTGATGCCACCAACAGCCATCATTTGCGCGTAACGCTCTTCGGCTCTACCGAGGCAGATGTGACCACCGTAACCGATCAGTTCGAGAATGCCGCATCCAAGGGCGGACCGTTCATCATTGCGGAGGGGAAAGCAGTTGCGCTGAATGCAGAGCTGCGTTTCCCCGGCTGTAACACCTGCAATCCCTGCCATTCCTGCAATCCCTGTCATTCCTGCGACTGCGATTCCTCCCAAAGCAGCGGCGATGCTGCTCTCGGCGCACCCATTGCAGTTAATGTAACCATCGGGCTGTTTACGATTGTAAAGCTGTTCCGTACAGTCAATATCATGGTAAATTCTTTGGGCAGATGTGTCCCCGAGCGCTGTACTACAAATGCCACAAACAGTGACCCCTGCAACGGCTTTGAGGATATCCGTTTCCCCTTAGACCTCTTTTCTCCCACCGCAAAGCCCCGTTCCTGCTGCGGCTTCGGCACGGTTTTCGGGGATGACTGCGATACACGCAGAAGCAGAGAGGACTGCGACGCATAAAAAGCATCCATTCCACACATTTTTGTCCCTGCCATGGCAGGGACTTTTTTTGCATAAAAAAGGCGTGTATCAAACACGCCAAATTCCATCCTGTTATTTTGTTGCTTTTGCACCTTCTCCTTCCAGTGCGCAGTCGAAGGAAACAACAGGAGGATTTTCCCCTCTTTCCTTCGCAGGCAGGAATCTCTTCCAGAAATCATCAAAGAGTGCAAAAATAACCTTGTGCTTTGCATAAATAAAGAAGATGGTAAGTGCTACATAGCAGGCAGAAAGAATATCTGTCAGTGCCCAGAGCACATCCGCCTCAATGTTATAGAAAATCACACAGGGCAGCATATAGTAAATAATATAAATCGGTATTGCTTTTTTATTTCTTTCGGTATCGCCAAAAGCATAGTTTACAGATTTTTCACAGGTATAGTACATCCCGATGATGGTTGTCCATGCGAAAACAGCGATTGCAATCGCGGTCAGCTTCGCGCCGACATGCCCATACGCCATGCCGAAGGCAATCGTTGTCAGCGCGCCGGATGTCGCATCACTCTGGAAATAAGAGCCTGTGATAATGATGGTAAACGCTGTAATGGAACAGATGATGAGCGTATCCAGTGTAATTTCACCCCAGCCCCATACAGACTGGCGCACAGGATGGTCTGTGATTGCCGGTGCATGCGCAATGATACCGTAACCGGTACCTGCATCATTGGAATAAATCCCACGCGCCACGCCGTATTTCACCGCATCTCTTACCGTTGCGCCGGCAAAGCCGCCCACAGCCGCCGTAGGAGAAAATGCAGATTCAAACACAAGAGCAACCGCCGCAGGAACCTGCTTGATATTCAGAATGATTACGCCAAGCCCCATCAGAATATAAAGCACCGCCATAATAGGAACCGCCTTGCTCATAACCTCAGAAATTCTTTTCAGACCGCCGAAAATCGTAACAATACAGGTAACACCGATGATTGTCACGCTGATGAGGGGTGTCACGCCGAAGGCCTGCTGCATGGAACTGGTTACCGCCTCTGTCTGCACGCAACAGGTCCAGGGGCCAAGCACAAAGGCAAAAACCGCAAGCACAATGGCACCTCTTTTCCAGCCAAACGCATTTTTCATGACGAAGGAACGGTCGCAGACATATTCATCCATAGAGTTTTTGTAATGCTCTCTATAGCGCTGACCAAGAATGATTTCGCATGCCTTTGTAGACATCCCGAAAAATGCGGAAACCCACATCCAGACAAGTGCGCCCGGGCCACCGCTTACGATTGCCGTTGCAACGCCGCTGATATTCCCCGTGCCGACCGTATTCGCAAGCCCCGTACAAGCCGCGCGGAAGCTCGATACCGTGCCCACGCCCTCGCCTGCGGCGGTCATATTGCCGAAGGTATTTTTTATGTTAAATTTCAGCTTCCGCTGATAGCTGAAGCCAAACCGAAGGGACAGGAAAATGCCCGTACCCAGAACGATGACAACCATGGGTGTCCCCCAGAGCATGTCATCCACCATATAAAGAAAATCTACAATTGACTGCATATTTATAATTCCTTTCTGTTATCTTTCGTTTTTATCTTTTGTTGATACTGCCTGCGCGCGAAACGCATCCCGCGCCTTCACAACCTGTTCGATGTGGGTGCAGGTTGTGGTACAGCAGCCGCCGACCGCATCTGCGCCTGCTTCAAAATAGGAAAGTGCATTTTCCTCAAAGCTCGCACCACCGCCGACCTTTTCCCATGTTTTTGTGGTGGGATCATAAATGTCGCCGCTGTTGGGATATACGCCGACAGGCAAATTCGTTTCCTGCTTGATATCCCGAATCAGGCTTACGATATGCTCCGGCTTGGAGCAGTTCACGCCAACCATTTTCAGTCCGGGATGGTTCTCGGAAAGCACCCTTGCACATTCCGCAATAGTGTTGCCCTCATGAATATGATGCCCGTCCTTGCAGGAAAAGCTAATCCAGTAATCCGCCCCCATCTCCTCTGCAATTTCCGCTTCGATCAATGCTTCGTGCAAAGAGGGCTGTGTTTCAATCAGGAGAATATCTGCGCCTGCGTTCCAGAGAATCTCCATTCTTTCCTTATGAAATGTACGCAGGGCTTCATCGGATACGCCATAATTTCCGCGGTATTCCGAACCATCCGCAAGATATGCGCCGTAAGGCCCGATTCCTGCCAGACAAAGAGGATACACGCGTCCCTGCGCCTTGCCCTCCGCGTTCCACCATTCCTCTCTTGCTTCTAAGAACAGCTTTACGCTGTTCGCAACAATTTCTGCCGCTTCGTCATGGGTAAAGCCGTTTTCCATCAAGCCGGGAATCGTTGCCTGATAGCTGCAGGTAATTCCACAATCCGCGCCCGCCTTGAAATAGTCCGTATGTACCTTTTTGACCAGCTCAGGTGTATCCACCAATGCGCGTGCCGTCCAAAGGTTACAGTTTAAATTTGCGCCCATTTGCTCCAGCGCCGTGGACATCGATCCGTCAATAATCATCTGTCCGTTTTTTTCCAATAATTCCTTAATTTTGTCTGCCATGTTTTTCCCCCTTTTTTCTTTTGTATTGTTCTTATTTTAAAGCATTTCAAAAGTTTTCTTGCCATTATATCACAGATAATTCGATTTTCCTACCTTTATTTCTCCGCTATTCTGCTATTTTTCAGTCAAAATGCTGTTCTTTTGCATGACATCCTTATAAAAATCAAGAAATGCGTGAATGGCAGGGGAACGCCACTTATTTTTATGAATCAGAAGCTGTGTCCAGACTGTCTCCATGGAGTCCTCCACCGGCAATCGTGTCACCTGCCCCGTCCGCACATAGTCCTCCGTAACGAAATCCGGCAGAAAGGAGAGCAGATTGCTTTTTTTCACCAACTCGCAAATCTGAATCGGATTCCCAATTTCCAGAATCGGACGAATTTCCATGGATTTGGACGCAAGTGCTTCATCCAGAATGGCACGATAGCTCATTTTTCGCTCCGTCAGCACAAATTCATTTCCGCATAATTCCTGCAACGTCAGCCGCCGCTTCGCAAGGGGATGATCTGTCGCCGCAATGAAATGCGCCTGCTCCTCCTGCTCCGCGCAGATGATAAAATCGGAATCATAAATATGCCTGTCCAATGTAAATACAATATCCGCCTCATTTTTCCGCAGCATATCAAACATCTGCTCCGTGCCGCCCTCCTTGATTTCCGCCCGTATCCCCGGATATTTACGGCGAAACTGCAAAAAATCCTCTTTAAAATAGCGATTGCAGATGGAGCTTGACATCGCAAGGCGAATCTCCCCCTCAATCCGTTCCCCGAATTTCAGGGATGCCAGCATTTTTTCCTGCGCATTGAGGATATTTCGCGCCTGTTGTAAGACCAGAATCCCCTCCTCTGTCAGGCTGACTCTGTGATAATAGCGGTCAAACAGCCGCACCTGCAATTCTGCCTCCAGCTGCTTAATCTGCGAGGAAACCGTAGACTGCGTATAGCCCAATTCCTTTGCTGCCGCGGAAAAGCCCGCATGCTCACAAACGGCAATGAACGTTTTCAAGTTGTTGGTATTCATTGTAACACCCCTTTTGATATAAACGATTTTTTCGTTAGTATACAGCAAAACAATCAATTTTACAAATATTATGTTTTTTTATATAATATTCCGTATGGATGTATTATCAATTTTTCATGAAAACAAGAACAAAAAATGTCCTGTTCTTTGCAATGCAGACAGGATCGTGTAAAGGAAAGGGGTATTCTCTCGTGAAACGTGAACAACTCGGAAGCCGTTTGGGCTTCATCATGCTTTCCGCAGGCTGTGCCATTGGCTGCGGGAATGTCTGGAAATTTCCATGGATGTGTGGGCAAAATGGTGGCGGCAGCTTCATGCTGGTCTATATTCTCTGTCTGATTCTTCTGGGGATTCCCGCGCTTGTTCTGGAATTTTCCATCGGGAGAGCAGCGCAGGCAAGCCCTCTTTTCATGTATAAAAAACTGGAAAAGCCCGGACAGAAATGGGGCATCTTCGGCTGGTTCTGTCTGGCAGGGAATATCGCTCTGATGGCATTTTACACCGTTGTCAGCGGTTGGATTATCTATTATTTCTTCCGATTCCTCACCGGGAACCATGCGAGCCTCGGCTTCGGTGCCATGATATCCTCACCATCGGTCAATGTGCTGTTCCTGCTGATTACATTGGTTGTTGCGTTCTTTATTCTTTCCTTCAATTTGCAGGGCGGTCTGGAACGTGTCACAAAATATATGATGTCTGCCCTTCTGGTGCTGATGCTCGCGCTGGCAGTACATAGCCTGCTTCTGGGCGGTGCCGGCAAAGGGATGAGCTTCTACCTCAAGCCCGATTTTTCCAAAATCAAAGGCTCCGTTGTGGTTGGTGCAATGAATCAGGCATTCTTCACCCTGTCCACAGGTATGGGCGGCATGGCAATTTTCGGTAGCTATATCGGCAAGGAACGCTCCCTGATGGGCGAAGCAATTCATGTCATCATTCTGGATTCTCTGGTTGCCTTCCTCGCAGGCGTAATCATCTTCCCTGCCTGCTTCACCTATAACCTTGAAGTAACCGCAGGGCCCAGTCTGCTGTTTGATACCATGGCGGCTGTTTTCAATAACATGCCCGGCGGTCGTGTCTGGGGCTCCCTGTTCTTCCTGTTCATGGTATTCGCGGCATTGTCCACGGTACTCGGCGTATGCGAAAATATCCTCGCCATGATTCGTGAGCTGACAGGCTGGTCTCGCCCGAAGGGCAGTGTCATCTGCGGCATCGGCATCTTCCTGCTCGCGCTGACAACGGCGCTGGGCTTCAGCATCGTTCATTTTCAGCCCTTCGCAGAAGGTACAACATGGCTGGATTTCTGGGACTTCTTTGTTTCCAATAATATTCTGCCGCTTGGCTCTCTGGTGCTTGCTCTCTTCTGCTGTAATAAGTTCGGCTGGGGCTGGGATAACTTCCTTGCAGAAGCAAATAGCGGTAAGGGCCTGAAGGTGCGCCCTTGGATGAAGCCGATTTTCCGCTTCGTCCTGCCAGGGCTGATTGCCTTCATCTATATCTATGGCATGGCTACCTTCAACTGGCGTTAAAGTATATAAAAAGGTGTTGGATTTCTCCAACACCTTTTTTATTCCAGATATAATAGAGACCGCAGTGTGCCATCCTTATAGAATGTCAGCATGTAAATATGCCCATCCTCCATCACAAGCGTCACATCCACAGAATTATGCGGTGTGCCTTCCTCCGTATTATCAAAATACGCATCTCTGATTTCCCTGTCATCCCCCAGCTGCTCTGTAATCAGTGCCTTGGCAGAATCCAGTATTTCCTCGCTCGCGATGATTTCCTTCATCTCCTGCGCGGAAATAAACTCCAACGGATGCGCCTCGCCGCCTCTGACAAAGTGGATGCGGTTCTTGTCCTCCGTAATCCAGACGGCATAATCCCAAGCCCCGTCATAAAGCTGCACAAACCAGCCATCCGGCTGAATACTGCTGTCCTGATTATAGGATGCGTCCCCCTCCAGAGCGTATTTATTCGCCCCGAAAATCTTCTCTATGCCGTTCTCCGCAATGGAAATCGCGCTTTCCTTGCTGTTGCATTTCGCAATCTGCTGGGAAAGGCTCATGCGCCCTTTGCTGTCGGAAAGCGCCTTCGCCTCTCCTGCCGCACAGCCCGTTGTGATAGATAATAGAAGCATCACGCTCAGAATCATTTTTCTTTTCTTCATATCCCTGTCCCCTTTTTCTTTATCAGAATTTACCTCATGCAATTTCAATCATCGTTTTAATTGATAAAAATCTCTCTGATAGAAATCACCCTGCCATCTTCAAGCACCTGTATTTCAAAAGGTGTTTTCCCAAGCTCTCCATTTCCCGCATCAAATTTCTCCAGAAACTCAGATACCTCTTGTGTTGTATACATACGGGTTTCATTATCTTCCGAAATAAATAAAGCACCTGTATCATAAAAATCGTATCTTGTTTCGTCATTTAATGTGAATGTGAGTTTCTCATCCGAAGGATTATAGATATAGTATCCATTCGTCATATCTTCCTCTGTTAAGTTTAAAGAATCTATCCAATACTTATCTGCTAAATCAATAAACTTAATCTCATCAACAATCAGCTGATTATCCTTAACCGTCAGATAGCCTTCATATACATTGTATGCCCCGGTCATGTCCTGCTTCTGCGGTTCCTTTCCGCACCCCGTTGCACCAATCAGCAGTAAAACTCCAAGAAACAAACCAATCCGTTTTTTCATCCGCATTCCCTCCATTTCTATATAGCATTCCTCACCTGTCCACGCTTACGGTTCTCCCAGTGACACCACCTTCCATGCCGCTTCTGCATCCTCCTTCACCATATAAGCATTCCAATGATAATCCCCCGAAGCCTCTTTATCCTGCTGATCCTCATAATAGAAGCTCACATTATAGTAACGCCAGTCGTAATCCTGTGCATCATAATAAGGCGCATCCGCAGAAGGATTCTGATAAAACGACCGCGGCACCTCTGTCAGATTCAGAAATAGCACCTTGCCGTCCATTTCCTCTTTGATATAGTCTTCCAGCACCGCCTTCACCTCTGCATCCTCATCCTTTACCGCAGCACTGTTCCCCCACAGCCCCAGACTCGCAACCGCCGGAATCAGAAAAATAAAATTGCAGATTTGCACCTTTCCGATTCCCTTTTTGCAGAAAAAGCTGCCATAGAAAAACAAAACCACACAGCAAAGCAGCAAAACCACCGCCATAAGCAGCAATGTCCGGCTCCGATAAATGCCGTAGTCCCGCGCATAGCCGTCCTGATAAGATAACACGCAAAACCATACAACCAGAAGCACCATCAGCACACCTAAAATAACCTTGATGATTCGATTCCTGTTCATGTGATTCCACCTCCGTCATCGTTTCTCATTTCTCGTCATTCTGCGCATCGTAATGCAATCCCAGATGTTCGATTTCCTCCACAGACATAAATATCATTTCCGGTTCATCCTCTATATAAAGCGTGTATACGCCATCTTCTCCATGCTTTATGATATAATCTGTTGTATAGATATAATCAAGATTCAGCCCCGGCGGTCTATATTCCGGCTGCAGCACGATACTATAAGAAAG
>OIZE01000706.1_pt1 | contig 24876 bp, 28 predicted proteins | sample 1588421 | NCBI WGS metagenome assembly OIZE01 (sample SAMN03283251) | human gut metagenome | biome: human-associated habitat; material: feces | host: Homo sapiens | place: USA | collected 2013 | reverse complement strand
AGAAGCGTGACCGGCAGCTCTGGGGCGTGGCGGAATGCCGTGTCGCCGGGGAATTATCCGACACAGAGCTGGAAACCTTAAAGGAATATCTCACTGGGCAGGCTTCGGACGGCTGGGGCGAGGGCTTTGAGCAGCGGGAGATCTCCGTGGATGACGGCGGTGAATTGTATGTCCATCTTTGGAACTCTGACGAGTGGAGTATCCAAACGGAACAGGAGCTTTTCTCCCCCAAGCTGGCGGATGGACTGCCGGAGTTGTGCTTCTCCACCCTCCCCGGCACCGGTGAGCTCATCTGCATCAAGCGCGGTGAAAGCGGCTACTACCCCAGTGATTGGAACACGAACGATCCCGCGCATAACCGTGAGATAGCGGACTATAACAACGAGCGGCTGGGCGTTACCCCCGTACAGGAAAAAGCCATGAAAACGGGTTCCATGTTCGGCTGGGGCGTCCCCGGCGCAGACCCTGCCTGCTATGAACAGCAGCCGGAGATGGGAGGGATGACCCTTGGGTAAAAGAATACTGCGTGTGTATCTCGCTAAAAACGATACGCCGTATAGCGCAGCCTATGCCAAGCTGGAGCTGCCCGCCTCCCCATGGGAGCTGTGGGACGCCATGGAAAAGGTGCGGCTTCAGACGGACGATATCCTGTACATGGAGATCGAAGACTACTATGCCTTTGAGTATCTCTCGCCCCACTTGGATGGATTAGACATCAGCCTCAACGAGCTCAACGACCTTGCCGCACAGCTTGCGGCATTGGACGAGGTGCAAGGGATCGCCTTTGAGGGGTTGTTTTCCATGGAGGTGCAGAGAAAAGTAAACGCCAACGGCGGCGTCATCACGCTGCAGGATCTGCGGGATCTGGCGGTCAGCGCAAAGACCGACTGTTATCATGTAGTGGATGCCGCAGACGATGCTGCCCTCGGCCGGTTTTACGCAGAAAACGATTTTATTCCCGAACTGGATGGCGTGTCGGATGCTGTCTTTAAGATGCTGGACTTCGCCGGCATCGGAAGAATGATGCGGTGCAGTGAAAACGGCGTTTTTGTGGGCAGTCTGTATGTGCTGCGGGATGGCGAACTGACAACCGCGCCTCCCTGCGCCAAGGACTTGCCGGAAAAGCCGGGATACCTCTTCCGGCTCACGCTTGGATTGCATCCCGACATTGGCGATGCGCGCACGGTGACACTGGATCTTCCCGCAGCAGAGGCAGAGCTGCTGGACGCACAGGAACAACTCGGCGTGGAGGGCTGGGAGGGCGTCACGGTCATTGATTATGACGGGATCATCCCCTATGCGGCGGACTTCACCGACCTGCCCATGGAGCTGGAGGAATTTAACGCCTTCACCAAGGCCGCGCGGGACATTCCGAGATCCGAGGTGCCAAAGCTGAAGGCTCTGCTGGAGCAGTTCGAGGTGCAGGACATCGAAACGGCGATGCTCCTAACGGAGCATCTGGCCGATTACATCCTCACGCCGGGGATCAGCTCACCGCAGGAGGCGGCGCTGGACCAGCTCTGCTTCATCATGGATCGTGAAGAAGCCGTTCGGCTGATCCCGTATGTGAACCTCTTCAACTACGGCGAGACAGTCATCCATGCGGACAACGCCGCCCTCACATCCTACGGCCTGCTGCACCGCGCGGACTATGAACCAATGCTCTCACCCATACAGCAAAAACAGGAAAAGGAGATGACGATGCAATGACCAGGGAACAGATCCAACACGAAGGCGACCGGCCGCTGCCTTGTGCAGCACAGGAGGCATTCCGATGCAGACCGGATGCTCTGAGCGATGACGAAAAGACGATCCTCTCCGCCATAGCCCTGCAAAAGGGCGAGGCGGAGGCTGCGGAGATTTTCAGAGAGTCGCCGGAGCGTCTGCGTGATTACACGACCCTCAAGGGCGTCAACAGCTACGCCGCGCTGGGCAGGTACTACCTCGCCAATGAGACTACCGTCCCGGAGGAGCTGTACGAATACATGGATCTTGGCGCGCTGGGCTGCCGCTATGAGGACGAGCACCCCGGCGTGTTCATCGGCAACGATTATGTGCAGTATCCAGCCGCCGAACAGAAACCGTCGATGGAAATGCAGATAATGTAATCCCGTCAGGTCCCCGTCATGACCAAAGCGTAAGATCATTGTGGCAGGCACTGCTTTGCAATGTATGTAATGAGATCTTCCGGCGTGATCGTATCACCGGTGTGAGGTATCTCGCGCCATCTCTTCTGTACGGCAGGGTCAGGATTGCACATCGCGGCAATCATGGCAAGCCGGATCTCTTTTCGCACCTCTTCCACGGTAGTGTGATGTCTGCGGGCAACCTCCAGCAGAGCAGCATCGGCATTGATCTTCTTTTTCTTCATGGTATCACTCCTATTGCTTTTTTAGAACGGGTATCGTTCTTTTAGAACCACAATAGCACAGGAGTTTTAGGGAAAAGTGTCGAACGCAGTCGAAAAAACAGAGGTTTGCTAAAAAGCAAACCTCTGCACCGGTGTTACCGCAATTCGTTGATCAAAGTGTCCAGCACATTCATTACCTTGCGCTGCCCTTCTGGGGACAGGGCTTTCAATCGCTCGGAGAGCTCTGTGGCGTGAAGCAGCGTTGCCGCATCCAAATTATCCTGAAGCAGCTCGTCCGTTCCTACCTTGAGTACATTGGCGATGGCGACCAGCTTATCCAGCTTTGGTGCTTTGACTCCGCGCTCGACCACGCTCATATGGTCAACGCTGTAATCAACAGCGGCAGCAAGCTCTTCCTGCGTCATACCGGCACGCTCACGGGCGGCTTTGATTCGTTTTCCCAATGCGATCTGATCCATGTGCAATCTCCTTTTGAACGGAATCCGTTCTTAAATTATATTGGAGAAGCTGTTTGTTTCACAGGAGCACACAGAACGGCGACCGTTCTAAAAGAACGAAACAAGCAAAACAATACACCAAGGGGCCGTATTCCCGGACGGGGAAAAGCGGCCCCTTCTTTTTTGCGCTGATTTGACCTCCTGCTCCGGGATAACGGGCCCGGAAAGGAGGAACTGTGCCGATCAACAAAGCCCTTGCAGAGTATCTTGAACTCTACCACAAGGGCGAGGCAAACGCCGTCACCAGCCGGGAGCTGGAGTGTGCCTTCCGAATGCGCGGCTCCGAGCTGCGCCGGGAGATCAACGCCCTGCGGGGCGACGGCATTCCCATCTGCAGCTTTGACGGCGGCTACTACTATGCCGCCACCGAGGAGGAGCTGCGGCGCACCATCCGGCAGCTCCGCAGCCGGATCAAGAAAATCGCATTTGCGGAGCGCGGCCTGTCCCGCACCTTGCCTGACTATGAGGACACCGGTCAGCTCTCCCTCCCGCTGGAGGGAGGTGACACTTCTTGAACAGCTTTATTCCCTGGGTGGGCGGCAAGGGCAAGCTGCTGTGGATCATCAACAAGCTGATGCCGGACCGCTACACCCGCTTCATCGATGTGTTTGGCGGCAGCGGCACGGTGACCATGTGCCGCCCCATCCAGCGCGGCTGCATGGAGGTCTACAACGACTTCAACAGCAATCTTACGAATCTCTTCTGCTGTGTTAAAAACCGCCCCATGGCACTGCTGGCGGAGCTTGGCTTCCTGCCGCTGAACACGCGGGATGACTTCAATGTCCTCTATAAGTTCTTCTCCAAGGGCGAGTTCACGGACGACTACCTGCAGGAGGAGATGGATCTGACGGAGGTCTACCTCAAGCCGCCCGACGCCGAGGCCATCCGCGCCCTTATGCTGGAGCGCACGCCCCGCGGGAGCATCCGCCGCGCGGCGGACTTCTTCAAGCTCATCCGCTACAGCTTCAGCGGCGGCGCCAAGTCCTTCGGCGGCAAGCCCTGCGACATCCGCCGTTTCTTTCACCTGATCTGGGAATGCTCCCGCAGGCTGGCGAATGTCATTGTGGAGAACAAGGACTTCGAGGAGGTCATCCGTCAGTACGACCGAGAAGGCGCCGTGATCTACTGTGACCCGCCCTACTACAAGGCGGAGAGCTGCTACGAGGTGGAGTTTCCCCCGGAGGATCATCAGCGGCTCCATGATGTACTGGTCACCTGTGAAGGACACTTCATCGTTTCCTACAACTATCAGGACTACATCTGTGAGCTCTATCAGGATTGCTATATCTTCCGCACCTCCCGTCCCAACAGCATGTCCCAGACGGCAGGCAGCGAATATGAGGAGATCGTCATCACCAATTATGACCCCCGCAAAGCCTGCTGGCAGCTTTCTATGGATAGTCTGCTGGGCGGCGATGGCGATACCCGCTACGAGCTGATCCATGAGCCGGAGCATCCCTTAAAAATCTGAACAACAAAAGGAGAAGCAGCATGAAATTTGTAAAATACAACGACAACAAGAGCGTCACCATCCCTCCCGCTGTTCTAACCGTCTGCGGGCTGGAGGACGAGGGAAAGCTGGAAATGGCCGGCGCCAGGGGCGCGGTCATTTTGTCAAAAAGCGAGATGACCGCCATGGAGATGGTGCGCACGATCCTCGCCCTGACGGACCGCGCCGGTCAGCTGATGCGGGAGCTGACGGACCTCTGCGGCAGCTGCGAGGGCTGCACCGAGGGGCACTGCACCTTCCGCGACGCGGACATCGAGGAGCTGATCCGCCCCGCCGTCACCGTTCCCGATTGGGCCAGAGAGGAAGCGGACATCGCGCCCGACGCCAAGCTGGACTGCCATGTGGACGAGGGCTCCGGCGTGATTACCGTCTGCGAGACATTTTACGACCACGACCTCTCCGATATTCCCGCCGAGCTGCTGGAGGCCCTGCGCAAATCCGGCTGCTGCCTGTCCGTACTGGAGGATATGCTGATGGACGACGATGTCATCTACGATAAGTGATACCGTAGGCATTCAAAGAAGAAACGAGGCGAGAGATCCAAATGAATGAAACCTATCTCTATCCCTACTCGGCGAAGGAGGCCAGAGAACGAAATGAGCTTTCGCTCTGGAGGGAAAGCCATCGCGCCAATATTGCCTGCCGGGAAGCCATCGAGGACACCATCCGCCGGAGCTTCGACGGAATGCATCTGGACAAGGACTGTATCACACCCGTGCTGGACGAATACGGCTACAAGCGCACTGCGTGGGTACTTACCAATACCCTGCATGAACTCAAGTGGGATGGTCGCTTCAGCCCCGCCAATAAGCAGTGGGCTGAGCAGCGCTACATTCCGCAGGATGAGCGTCACAATGCCGCAATCACTGTTCGGAGCCACCCCGCCGTGCTGGATGGCTTCGTCAGTTTCTACCGCAAGGCGGTGCAGGCGTTAAATCTCTTTGGCGCGGAGCACTGCGTCGGTGACCGCGCCGAGCAAGACTTCACCGGCAAGGTGCTGGTGCTGTCGCCGGATACGCTCAAGGAATCCTGCTGGAGTCAGGCGGATCAACTCTGGTATGCCCATGACGGCTTTGGCTGCAGGCCCCATGCCATTGGCCGCTCGGTGCGCTGCACCTGTCTGGGTGACGGCGAGACCACTCGCTGGAACCGACACGAGTTCATTGGTGTACTGGACGAAAAATACCTGCCGGACTGGGCGCGGGAGAAGCTCATGAAGTTGACCGCACCCCGGCAGGAGGAACCGGCCGCAGGTGAGATGCAGCTGGAATGATCGGAGGTGAAATAAGTGCAGCGCATCTTCATTGATAACCATGACCGCATCCTCTATTACAGCAATCCTGCCGGATACATCGCGGGAAAGGAGGCGGTGGTGGATACCATGTTCCAAACGCAGGAGCTGGAGCGTTTTCTGCAAAAGCAGGCAATTCCCATCCGCTGGGAGGACGGTGTCTATGACCGCCTCCTGCTGGGGCAGAGGGGCGGCCGCTTCGACCCGGAGGCTCCGCCCCTGAAAAGCTGCCGTGTGTGGCAGCTCACGCGGGACAGCCCCATCAATATGCGCTTCATCCCGTATGAAGCCCTGCTGGAGCGTTTCGGACAGCCTGACCGTAAGCACTACGAAACCGTCTATGACGGTCTGGTCGGGACCAATGACCCGGAGGAGATCTACACGCTCTTCCGCGACCCGGTTCCCGGCTACGACGGCAGACCCATCGGCATCTCAGATGTACTGGAGCTGTACGACGCCGACGGCAGCGAGTTCTACTACTGCGACCGTGTCGGCTTCCGGCAGATAGAGTTTGCATCGCAGCAAGAAATGAATATGTGTCTGTGAAACGAGCACCTGACCGGGTGCTTTTTTCATATCCAAATCAGAAAAGGAGGAATCCCAATGCCCAAAGCCCAAACCAAGGCAACAGCTCCCACCCCCGCACCGGATACCCCGCTCCCCGTGGAGTACGCCGTGCGCATCTATCCCGTGAAGGACAGCAAGTACACCCTCGCCAACGCCAATGTGGACATCAACGGCGTATTTGCCATTCGCGGCGTGAAGGTCATCCGCGGCGAGAAAGGACCCTTTGTCGCCATGCCGCAGTACAAGGACAGCCGCGGCGACTACCACGACATCTGCTTCCCCTGCACGAAGGAGGCCCGCCAGCAGTTCAACGATGCGGTGCTGAACGCCTACGAGCAGTCGCTCGGGCAGGCCCAGCAGCCGGACAATGCTCCCGCCGCGGAGCAGGTCATGTAAGTCACCCACAATATAAAACATATAACTTGGAGGAAATTATCACATGAAGAAGTTTATCAAGAACACCGCCAATTCCGTCCGCAACGCCGCCATCCGCCGCTCCGGTGAGGGCTACATCGACACCGCCGTCAAGATCCTCATCGCCGTGGTGCTGGGCGCTCTGCTGCTGGCGGGCCTCTACGCTTTGTTCGGCGATGTGGTCATGCCCACCCTTAACCAGCGTATCAAGGATATGTTCAACTACGCCGGCGCGCTGGGCGGCTGATCCGTGGCATCCGTCCTGCAGGGGACGCTGTTCCTCATCGGACTTATGAGCGCGGCATGGACGGATCTCCGGCGCAGGCAGATCTATGACCTTTCCGGTATCGTCATCGCAGGGGCGGGGCTGATTTCCTTCAGCCCCGCCCGGCTTTTCGGCCTGGCGCTGGCCGTCCCATTTTGGCTGGCAAGCCGGAGAGGACGCGGCGGCATGGGAGATGCGGTCCTCATCGCCGCCTCCGGTTTTCTGCTGGGCTTTCTGCGCGGAGTCGCCGGACTGGTGCTGGCACTGGTGCTGTACTGCCTTTTCTACCTTGCAATAGCCGCCCTGCACAAGATCCGCAGGCAAGAGCGTCCACCGGAGAGCTATCCATTCGCGCCATTTCTTGCAGTGGGCTTCTTTACCGCATATATCATCTAAGAATAAGGAGGACTTGCTCCATGAGTATTTTCAAAAACCGCACGGTCATCGGCGTCATCTGCATTCTGCTGGCGTTGGTGATCTGCTTCGGCATCACGCCGCTGTTCAATCAGAGCATCAGCCAGAAGGCGGAAATCGTCCGTGTGACGAAGGACATTCACGCCGGCGAGCTCATCACTAAGGATATGGTCACCACGGCCGAGGTCGGCTCCTATAATCTCCCCTCTGGTATCCTGCGCGAGAAGGACAATGTGGTGGGCAAATACGCCAAGGCGGACCTTGCCGTTGGCGATTATATTCTCGCCGCCAAGCTCTCGGACGCGCCTGCCGCCGAGAATGCTTATCTCTATAATCTGGATGGCACGAAGCAGGCCATCTCCGTCACCATCAAGAGCTTCGCCACAGGACTGTCCGGCAAGCTCCAGAGCGGCGACATCGTATCGGTCATTGTGGCGGACTACCCGGAGGACGGCGAAACCACCATCCCCGCCGAGCTGCAGTATGTGGAGATCATCTCTGTTACCGCCAGCACCGGCTATGACGCCAATACCGGCGAAGCCACAGAGGAGGAAAAGGAGCTTCCCTCCACCGTGACCTTCCTCGTTCTGCCGGAGCAGGCCAAGGTGCTGGCGGAGCTGGAACAGGTCGCCAAGCTCCATCTGGCTCTCGTCTACCGCGGCACGGCAGACGGCGCAAAGCAGTTCATCGAGGCGCAGGACGCGCTCATCGAGGAGCTGTACGCAGAGCCGGAGGAAGATCCCATTGAGGAGGGCGAAGCTGCCGATCCCGCCGCAGCCACACCGGAGAGTGAGGTGACAGGATGAATTTCAGAAAGGCCAGCATCTTTCAGCGCGACACAGAGAAACCGGAGGAGCAGAATGACAGCAGCGGTATGCTGGCGGTCTGGGGCAGCCCCGGCAGCGGAAAGACGGTAACGGCGGTGAAGATCGCAAAAATGCTCTCCGCCAGGAAGAAAAATGTCATCCTCCTGCTCTGTGACATGGCCGCACCCATGCTGCCGTGCATCTGTCCCGCGGACGCTCTGGAGAGCAATGGCTCTCTTGCCGGCGTCCTGGCAGCCGCCCGTATCAGCGAGAACCTCATCAAGCATAACCTTGTCACCTTTAAGCGCAACAGCTGCCTTGCGGTATTGGGGCTGCTCGAACGGCAGAACGAGTACAGCACTCCGCCCTTTACGCAGAAGCAGGTGGTAGAGTTGCTGGACGGCCTGCGTCAGATCGCGCCTTATGTCATCGTGGACTGCGGCAGCTACATTGCAAACGATATTCTCTCCGCCGTGGCGCTGATGGAGGCGGACAGTATCCTGCGCCTTGCCAACTGCGACCCCAAGAGCGTCAACTACTTTGCAAGTCAGCTTCCTCTGCTGGACGGGCCCGAGTGGGACATGGACAAGCAGTATAAGGTGGCATCCAATGTGAAGCCCTATCAGGCAGCGGACCACATCGGCAAGGTGCTGGGCGACACGGCCTTCGTGCTGCCCTATTCGCAGGAGCTGGAGGAGCAGTATCTGGCCGGCAATCTGCTTGCCGACCTCACCCTCAAGGACAGCCGCCCCTTCCGCAAGGAGTTAGAGCGCATCATCGCGGAGGTGTTTTAATATGGCTCTTGGTGAAAAGCGAAACGGTTCGGTCTTTGCCACAGCTGCACAGCGGCGGGACGCGGCGGAATATCAGGTCGCCTCGGAGCCGGAGATCGTCCCCGTAGTGGTGGACGACACGCCGCAGCGGACTCTGAACACCGACATTGGCACCCTCGGACGGGCGCACAATCTGTTCTTTACCCCGTCGGCAGAGGGCAGGGACTTCAATTCCGTGCTGCAGGAGGTGCAGGAGTACATCTCCGGCGCCTACGCCGCACTCATCACCGGGGGCGGCAAGGACTCCAAGGAACAGCTCATGCGCTACATCACCAAGTACCTGCAGGACCAACGTATCGCCGTAGCAGGCATGACGCAGACGGAGCTGGTGGACGCCATCTATTCCGAGATGGCGGAGTTCGGCTTCCTGACCCGCTATATCTACGCCGACGGCATTGAGGAGATCAACATCAACTCGTGGCGGGATATCGAGGTGCAGTATTCGGACGGTCGAAGCGAAAAGCTCACGGAACACTTTGACTCGCCGGAACACGCGCTTGCCGTCATCCGCCGTATGCTCCACGCCTCCGGCATGGTGCTGGACAACGCCAGCCCTCTGGTCACGGGGCATCTGACCCGCAACACCCGTATTGCGGCTATGAAGTCCCCCGTGGTGGATGAGGATGTGGGCGTTGCCGCCTCCATCCGAATCGTCAACCGCCACAATCTCAGCCGTGAGGATCTGCTGCGCAGCGGCACGGCCACAGCGGAAATGCTGGACTGGCTTTCCGTATTTTTACGCTATGGTATCTCCATCTGCGTGGCGGGTGCCACCTCCTCCGGCAAGACCACGGCGGCAGGCTGGCTGCTGACCACCATACCCGACAGCAAACGCATCTTCACCATCGAGAACGGCTCCCGTGAGCTGGAGCTGGTGCGGGAGGAAAACGGTAAGGTGACCAACTCGGTGGTCCACACCCTGACCCGCGACAGTGAAAATGAGCGTCAGCGGATCGATCAAATCGCGCTGGTGGATATCTGCCTGCGCTTCAACCCGGACATCCTTGTGGTGGGCGAGATGCGCGGCGCCGAGGCCAATGCCGCGCAGGAGGCCGCCCGCGTGGGCGTGGCGGTGCTGACCACCATCCACTCCAACTCCTGCGAGGCGACCTACCGCCGCATGGTGTCCCTGTGCAAGCGAGCCGTGGATATGTCGGACGAAACGCTTCTCAGCTATGTGACGGAGGCATACCCCATCGTGGTCTTCTGCAAGCAGCTGGAAAATAAGCAGCGCCGCATGATGGAGATCATGGAATGTGAGATCCTGCCCAATGGGGATCGTCGCTACAACACGCTGTTCCGCTATGTCATCACGGAGAATCACATGGAGGACGGCAAATTCGTCATCGAAGGACATCACACGCAGGTGAACGAGATCTCCGTGAGTCTGCGCAAACGCCTGCTGGAAAACGGTATGCCCAACGAGGAGCTGCAAGCTCTTTTGAATCCAAAGAAGGAGGTGAACGCCACTTGACAGCCCTGCTGCTGACTGCGTGCGTCGGCATGATCACCGGCGCATTTCTTATCTTCCGTATCTCGCCCATGGACTTCACGCTGGGTGTGTTCCGCCGGTTGACCGCCGGGCCCAAAAGCATCCGGGATGAGATCAACGAGACCACCCATCGCAAAAAGCCCGGCCTCTTCCGCCGCGAGATATCGGAAGCGCAGACGGTCCTGCAAGCCACCGGCAAGGAGGAACGCTTTCCCGTGCTTTGCGCGGCATCCCTGCTGCTCTTTGCCGTGGGTGCGGGCATCGCCATCATCATGAATAACCTCTTGCTGGTGCCGGTGCTGGCGGCCGGCATGATGTTCCTGCCCTTTTGGTACATCAAGCTCACGGCCGGGCACTACAGGAAAGCTGTTACCGCCGAGCTGGAAACGGCACTCTCCATCATCACCACGGCCTACCTCCGCAGTGAGGATCTGCAGACCGCCGTGGAGGAGAACATCAACTACCTGAACCCGCCCGTGCAAGGCGTGTTCCGCAGCTTCCTCACCCGCATCAAGCACATCGACCCGGATATGAATGCGGCGTTGGCGGAGCTGAAGTCTGCCATTGACAATGAGGTGTGGCGGGAGTGGTGTGAGGCACTCTCCGCCTGTCAGTATGACCACAGCATGAAAAGCACCCTTAATCCCATTGTGGGAAAGCTCTCGGATATGCGCATCATCAATGGGGAGCTGGAGAATCTCGTATTCGCGCCCCGCAAGGAATTCATCTCCATGGCGGCGCTGGTGGTGCTGAATATCCCGCTGCTGTACTTTCTCAACAAGGACTGGTATGCAACCTTGATGACCACCGTACCCGGCAAGGCGGTGCTGGCGGTCTGTGCCGCCGCTATCTTTCTCTCCTTTGCCAGAGTGGTCAAGCTGACCCAGCCCATTGAATATCGGAGGTGACGGACATGACGATCTTACTGTTCCTTTTCGGCGTGGCCGTTGCTGCGGGCTTATTCTTCATTCTGGCGGATATCCTGAAGCTGCCCCGCCTCTCCACGGAGAAGGCACTTCTGTCCGCAGGGCGAGCCGAGAAAAAGCGGATGAAGTCGCTGGACGCGATCTTCCTTGGCTGGGCCATCAAGCTCTCCAAGTTTATCCGAATGGATGAATACAAGAGGCATCGGCTGGAGCGCACGCTGAGTGCTGCCGGCATGGACATGACGCCGGAGGTCTACTTGGCCTATACCATCCTCAAGCCTGCCGCCGCATTGCTGGCGGTCATTCCGTGTCTGCTGATCTTTCCTCTGCTCTCGCCCATCGTGGTGCTGCTGTCGATATTGCTTTACTTCAAGGAGAGCCGCAAGGCGGAGGAAAAGGTCACCGAACGCCGCGAGAAGATCGAGGGGGAGCTGCCCCGCTTTGTTGCCACAGTGGAGCAGGAGCTGGGAGCCAGCCGCGACGTGCTGACGATCTTGGAAAACTACAAGCGTCACGCCGGTCCCGACTTTGCCCGTGAACTGGATGTCCTGACGGCGGATATGCGCTCGTCCTCTTACGAAGCGGCACTGGTTCGCTTCGAGGGCAGGCTGGCGTCGCCCATGCTCTCGGACATCGTGCGCGGGCTCATCGGCGTCCTGCGCGGGGATGACGGGCGCGTCTATTTCCAGATGCTCTCGCACGACATGAAACAGCTGGAGCTTCAGCGGCTCAAGGCACAGGCAGCGAAGATCCCGCCCAAGATCCGTGTGTATTCCTTCGTCATGCTGGTCTGCTTCATGCTCATCTACATTGTGGTCATCCTCATGCAGATCCTCACCTCGATGGGAGGGCTGTTCGGATGAGAAACAAATGGAAGAAGCGCTCCGGCGAGGGCTACATCGATACCTGCGTCCTCATCCTCTGCGCCATGCTGGTGATCGCATTGGCGGTGAAGGTGCTGCCGGTGTATGTGGCGAAGCAGCAGCTCGACACCTTCGCCGCCGAGCTGGTGCGGGAAGCCGAGATCACCGGCAGAGTTGGGAGTGAAACGACCTCCCGCGCGCAGGTGCTGTCTGAGCGGTTGGAGATCGACCCGGACATCCGCTGGTCCCGTACCGGCCGCATCCAACTCAATGAGGAGGTGACGGTGACGCTGACCATGGATGTGGACATCGGCTTTGGTGGGCTTGGCAGCTTCCCCATTGAGCTGATGGCACAGGCCAGCGGCAGATCGGAGGTGTATTGGAAATGAGAAAGCTGCTTTTTCGCTCCCGCTCCGGTGAGGGCTATCCCATGGTCATCGCCGTGACCCTCTGCCTGCTCATGCTCTTTATGGTCATAGCGGAATACTTCCGGGTGAACATCATCGTGCAGGGTGTGCGGGACGCGGTGCAGCAGGCGGTCATTGCCACGGTCAATGAGAACTATGACGATGTGTACCACTCTGTGCGGGAGGGCTATGCCGCAGGTTGGTTCCCGGAGGGGGACGGCGGGTGGTTCGAGTCCATCGACGCCGGTGATATCTACGGCAACCTGTCCTATATCCTTGGCCTTACCACAGATGGCGAAGGCTACATGAAATACGCCGGAAACGAGCTGGAGTATACGCTCTCCGACCTGTCCGTACATATCTCCAACAACGCCATCGCCTCAGGCCGGAGCGAGGGGTATCTCGCAACCGCCACCCTCCATCTGGAGGTCCCCACCCGCTTTGCCGGACGGGTGCTGCCGCCCGTGAGCCTAAATCTGCAGGTGCAGGCCAAGTATATCCCGAAGTTTTAGTTCTTTTCACTTCTTGCAGTAGACTTCCGAAGAAAGCTGTGGTATGTTCGGGATAAGAAGAAAAACCACTGACCCCTACAAAGGAGGAGTTCGACCTATGACAGACAAAACAAAACGCATCATCCTCATTGCGGCAGGTGTCCTGCTCTGCGCTGTGCTGGTGGTGGGGATCGTCAGCCGCCTTGCGGCGGTACCCATGCCCATCGACCCCGCCATCCCGGACGATACACCCGACACGAAAGATCCGGTGGTGAACATCAGCGATCCAGAGGTAAAAGTGGATAGCAAGACGGATGGCGAACAGCATGATCCCGGAAGGGATGCTGACAGCTCTGGTACAGAGCAGACCATTCAGGGTACGCCCACCAAGCCGGATGCACCGGAGCATCCCGGCAAGACGGAAAAGGGCCATGCGGCGGACGATGTGCCGGACGCGGACCGCAACAAGGAAACGCCGCCCACCTACAAGCCGGAGCAGACTGAGGTAAAGCCACAGCCCACAGAGCCTGCGGGCGGCAGCACCAATGATGCCGGACAGGTATATGTTCCGGGCTTCGGATATGTAGACTATGAGGGTGACAATGTCGGAATCAAAGACGATTCCATGTATGAAAACGGCAACAAAATTGGAATCATGGGCGGCTAAGTCCGCATAATCACAGGAAAGACACGGCTAAGAAGAAGCCGTGTCTTTTTTATCTTCATGACGAGGAGGAATGCGCATGAAAAGGCTTTTGCCCCTGTTGCTGGCACTTGTGCTGGTAATAACCGCCATCGTTCCTGCCTATGCCACAGGGGATGGCAACTTTGACGGCGGTGGAGGCAGCATGGGGGACGGTACCAAGACCAACTACTGGAATCCCGGCATGGACGGCGTGAGAGTGTCTGTGATTCATGCGGACAGTCAGGCTGTCACAGGAACTGTTTTTGATTTGACTAACAAGGTACCTTCAACAGGACTTGCTCACTTTGGAAAGGTGAGCAAACTGTCATATAACACAGGAAAATCCATCGCCCCTAAAGCTGGAAACTACACATATATCAACCCAAGTCAGAGCCTGCCCAAGATCATCTCTACGAGCAGCAGCAAAGCCAGCATTGCTGCCATCCGAAGCTATTTCACCGATGAACAGGTTATCCGTTCCATTGCTGGATACGCAGGAATGGACTTCGATACGCTCATTGGCGGAGACTACAAGCTGGTAGTGGAGCCGCTGGCCTATCTCTGCTACAACGGTCAGCAGTTTGCCATGACCGCTACGGAAGCGGCTCTGTATGACCAGATCGTCAACGGCGACCTCAGAAAGAAGCTGGGGACGCTCACCCATAAAAATCTGCCGCTGGCGATTTTTCTGGAGGAAGCGGATCTCGGCTACGCCGCATGGTCCGGCAGCCGCACAGATAAGGCGTCCAACGGCGACATCATCTCCTCCCTTGGAATCGGCATCGTCCGCTTCAACGAGGTGACCACGCCGCCGGAACCCGGCGAATATGACTACAAATACCGTACCAACACAGAAGTCATCACCTCCGTGGAGGTGCGCGGCGGGCAGTCCGACCCGGACAACCCCGTATCGGTACGCTTTAACATTCAGGGCAGGACTTACACTGTCAGCAATGTCTACTACCCGGACGGCGACAGCCAGCTGGCATGGGTGCGCTGGCGTACTCCCGCGGAACCCTGCGTCATAACGATTTCCGTCAGCGTGTCTGGCAGCGGCTCGGCGCAGGGCACCATCACCTGCAATATCGTAGATCTGGACGGCAATGACCCGCCCAATCCCCTGGCGGATGACCGCAACAACGGCTTCAGGCCGGCGTCTGTTCCTCAAAAGGAGCAGGTGACCTCGGCATCCTGGGGCATCTGGTCACCGTGGTGGCAGGAGAATTGGGAGTGGGTAGAAAACTGGCAGAAATGCTGGCACACAGACCGCTGGACAGATGCGGACGGCAAGACCCACAGGGACCGCTGGTACCATTGGGTGGATAACGGCTGGTGGGAGGATCATGGCTGGTGGGAGTTTGACTATAACGGCTACTCCGCAAGCCTGACTGCATCCATGCGCATCACGCCGGACGAAAAGAGCCCCACGGCGACCGCATCCACTCTGAAAAGCGGCTATGGCGTTCAGGAGAAGGTGACCGCAAAAGTCTCCACAAATCAGAGTGCGGCTGTCACGGCGGCGCAGAATGCCGTGACCTATTTCCCGGAGTTTGGCTATGAGAGCTATTGGCGGCTGCTGGAGGCGGATATCTCCGGGCGAAGCACGACCTTCCAATTCAAAGCCAACCCCTACAGCACCTACAACCGCCGCACCCACTTCACGCCCATCTGGTATCCGGACGGCAGCTATACGCCCTACACATGGCTTCTGGATTGCTGGACGCCGGCAGGAATGCTCTCTATGAACCTGACGGACAGCGTCACCATCCGGGGGAATCTCTGGGAGGAGTGGCATATTGCTCCCGCAAAACAACGATAGAAACGGAGGAATCTATGAACAACACAAAACGCAATCGCCTTTGTGCGGCACTGGTGCTGTCCCTGCTGTTGGTCTGCGTGATGGGAACCACGGCCTTCGCTGCCGGTACCGGCGATGTGGCAGGCGCGGTGGAAAGCACATGGCAGACGGCATCCGGTCAGATCAAGACCGTGGTGAACAATGTGGTCTTTCCCGCCATCGACCTGATTTTGGCGGTATTCTTCTTCGCCAAACTTGGTACGGCCTATTTCGACTTCAGAAAAAACGGCCAGTTCGAGTGGACGGCGCCCGCCATTCTGTTCGCGTGCCTCGTGTTCACGCTGACAGCACCGCTGTACATCTGGCAGATCATCGGAATTTGAGGTGCAGACGATGACATTTTACGAACAGGAGCTTCGGAAGATCGTCGGAGAACGGTACCCCGACGCCGCTTATGTGGGCAGAGCCTGCTATGTGCGTCTGAGCGATATGAACCGGGCAAAGATTCAATTTGTCACTGGAATCGTCTCCAATCAGTACAACGCCCTGCAGATGACAATTCTGAACCGCAGTGAAGGACAGGTGGATACCCTGCGCCTTCGCTTTTCGGATCTGCTGGGGACAAAGATGACCTCAAATCCCAACTTCCGAAATGGTGTAGAACCGCACATTTGGGATGACTATGGAAAGGTGAGCTGGTATTTGTATCACCCCACCCGGCAGGACTATGAGGCGCTGTCCGATGCGGTGTCAGACTATCTGGAGGTATTTCAGGATATGAGCCAGTCCGCTGACCGGGCGTGGGAGCAGACAATGTAACAAAAGCGTGATTTGAAGGCCGTACCAGCTGTACGGCCTTTGCCATATCCCAAGCAGTTGGTACGGCTTCACCCGGAGGAGGTGAAACCGATCAATGTTCATTTGGGATTTTGTTGCCGCCAAGGTATTAGGCCAGATCGTGGATTGGTTCTACGGTCAGGTCGTGGGCTTTCTCGGCAACTTCTTCGCAGAGATGGGAAACATGGGCGCGGAGCTCTTCACCATGAATTGGGTGCAGAACATCGTGCTGTTCTTCTCCTATTTGGCATGGGCGCTCTACGGCACAGGGCTGGTGGTGGCCTGCTTTGAAACCGGCGTGGAGTATTCCAGCGGCCGCGGCAACATCCGTGAGACCGCCCTCAATGCCATCAAGGGCTTTATGGCTGTCAGCCTCTTCACCGTTGTTCCGGTCCGGCTTTATGAGCTGAGCGTTTCTCTGCAAGGGACCTTCACCGCAGCGCTCACCGGCTATGGGACTTCCATCGGGGATGTGGCCGGAGAGGTCATGCAGGAGTTCAGCGCCGTGGAATCAATATCCGATCTGACGGCAGGGCCGCTGCTGGGCTTCGGCAGCATCACCAGCGGGATCATGATCCTGTTCTGCCTTATCCTTATGGCGTATGCGATCATCAAGGTCTTCTTCGCCAATCTGAAGCGCGGCGGCATCCTGCTCATCCAGATCGCCGTGGGAAGCCTCTATATGTTCAGTGTCCCTCGCGGATATACAGACGGCTTTATCCAATGGTGCAAGCAGATCATCGGCTTATGCCTGTCGGCGTTCTTGCAGGCGACGATCCTTGTCGCCGGACTTATGGTGTTCAAGGATCATGCCCTGTTAGGGCTTGGACTCATGCTCTCTGCCGGCGAGATCCCCCGTATCGCCGGAGCCTTCGGACTGGATACCTCCACCAAGGCAAACCTCATGAGTGCGGTCTACACGGCACAGGCCGCCGTCAACACCACGCGCACGGTCGTACAGGCGGTGGCGAAATGAGCAGACTGACGATGGGCAGCTTGTTCGATGGCATTGGCGGCTTCCCTTTGGCCGCGATCCGCAGCGGCATCACGCCGGTGTGGGCGTCGGAAATTGAAGCATTCCCTATTGCGGTCACAAAGCTGCGTTTCCCCGACATGCTCCATGTGGGCGACATCACAAAGCTGCATGGTGCGGAGCTGCCTCCTGTGGATATTATCTGCGGGGGCAGCCCATGCCAGGACCTGTCCGTTGCCGGCGCAAGGGCAGGTCTTGCTGGGGCGCGTTCCGGCCTTTTTATGGAGCAGATGCGCATCGTGCGCGAAATGCGGTTGGCAGAGAAAGCCCGTGGTCGGGAGGGTGTCAACATACGGCCGCGCTGGATGTGTTGGGAGAATGTGCCGGGTGCTTTTTCGAGCGGAACCCCGAAGTACGAAGATTTTCGGATCGTGCTGGAGGAGATCGTGCGGATCTGCTTTCCCAATGAGCTTATCCCAAGCCCCTATCCTTACGCATGGCCCGACGCCGGTGAGCTCACGGCAGGCGGTGCGTTTTCTCTTGCATGGCGCTGCCTGGACGCTCAATTTTGGGGCGTCGCGCAGCGTCGCAAGCGCATTTTTCTCCTTGCTGACTTCGCCGGACCGCTTGCGCCGCAGCTTTTATTTGATGTATTTGGCGAAACGGAAAACCGCGGGAAGGAGGTCACATAGATGTACCGATTCGATGCAAACGGGCAGTTGATGATGCTTGAATTGGAAGCAGCCGAAGGGGCCGGGGCTCTGCCCAAGCGCAGACCGGGCAAACCGGACTCCGAACTGGTTTCGATCCCGTATTTCCACCTGGATCTGGTATCCGGTTCTGTCGACCTCTTCGGGCAGCGCCACTGGGAGCTCCGATCTCCATGGCGCAAAGGTAAACGCCCCCTCAATACCGGGGCTGCCCCCCGTCGTCCGATCCGAGTCCCGCTCTCCGGCATACTGGAGGCAAACCCGGCGCAAAAGTATTATCTGTCGAAAGTCGCCTGCATTGGCATCCTGCGCCGCGCCGTTGAGCGCGGAAAGGAGTTGCCCCAAAAGCTGGAACGGGCATTGAGAATTCAGGCGGGGCTCATGCGCCCGGACGGACAGCCCACAGGATTAGAAGCGTACCACATCAACCAGCGAGACGAGGGCATCGACCTGCACGGCGTGTCAGGCGCATTGTTGGCAACGACGAATATGCAGATGCAGACCTTCGTGACGCAGCCGGACGATGCTGTGGAGGGTTTTGACGGCTTCAACGGCGACCTGACCGGCGATGTAGCGGCCACGCTCGGCGTCAACTGTGGGATGTCCACCGGCAGGAATGGTGTCATGGCCTTTGCCGCCAATCAACGGGACGAGGTGCGGGATCTGCACGATGTGGCGGGCGCGTTGCAAGCAAGTCCGGGAATGAAACAGCAGACCTTCGTGGCTGGTTTTTCTGCCGGGGCAGGTGCCAGCGCGGGCGGCATTGGATACAACGAATCGGTTGCTCCCACACTCAAGGGCAGCCCCGGAGGGAACTGTATGCCGTCTGTTTTGTGCCTCAACGACCAGGGCGGCAGCGTGATGAATTGCTCTGAAAATATATCCGGCACCCTGCGGGCGCAGGAGCACGGACATCAGCCTCTTGTTTACGAAAATCACGGCATTGACAGCCGCTACACCGGCCCGCACAAGGTAGCCCCTACCATGTCCGCACGATACGGCACGGGCTTTTCTGAACCTCGTGCACACGATACAGATTCACACGATTGACAATGCAGAGGAGGGACACTGGTAAGAGTGTCCCTCCTGTATCGTGTTTTGTGAGAGAAACCTTTATAATGCATTTGGGCGATTAGTCCAAGTGAATTGTAACAGGAGGAAAATAATGCGGGAAGAAAAAACATTTCGTGTAGTTGTTTTTCGTTTCGAGACGGATGCCAGTACCAATTATACACGGTATATGATTACGAAAAATTATATGCCGTTTTTCCCTGGCAACCAATGGCTCGAACTGAAAAGCATACGAAAGACGAGCACTGGAAAGGAATATGCAAAGAAGCTTGTAGCGTTTTTGAACTGGTTGGATTCAAGAAAGGTCACATACGAAAATGCGACAAATCACCATGTGCGAGAGTTCTTACATGAACTCGTATTTGGTAACTTGGCGGACGAAAAAGTACTATCACTACAGTCATCGGTGGGATATTCAACATTAACAAAGTATGTCACAGTCATCACGGGTTTTTATGGCTGGCTGGATGATATGCGACAGACAGAGATGCTTTGGAAGAAAAAATCCGTACAGGCGAATTGCTCTTTTCTGTATGGACAAATCTATTCACGGGAGTATAGATATTTGATTGACGGATATGCTGCCAGGCTTAAGTCCAGTCGTGATTACACCAAATGGTACGACAAAGCAACAAAAGAGTTGCTATGTAGAAACTTCAATACTCTGCGGGATGAAGCGGTGTTGCGCCTCACCTTCGAGGGATTTCGAATCGATGAGGTTCTTAGCGTTACGCTTGACAGTTATGATGCCATAGAACAGCTTGTACAGCCAACAAGGTCAAAGGGACGAGCTAATGCCAGAAATGGAGAAAATAAACTCAGGCTTGTTGCCCTCCCCAAGAAAACCTGCGAGGTTATAGACAAGTACATCCAGACTGAAAGGGCGGATGCCGAGAGTGAGAGCGGCAAACTCAGTCAGTATTTATTTATAAATCTGAACTCCGGAAAAAGACAAGGCCTGCCTATGTCTTATCATAATTACCTAAAGATATTAAAGCGGTGTGCCACTCGTGCCGGGCTCGATGCGGCGAAAATACGAACCCACAATGGGCGCAGCACAAAAGTTATGGAATTTCTTGAACATCAGTCCCTCCATCCAGAAGACAATATTACCGATGGCATTATCATGGAAAGCCTCGGCTGGAGGAGCTTTTCATCTATCGATCATTACAGGAATCATAATAATCCCATCATAGCAAAGTCAGTCATGGAAAAGCTGCATAGGGGTGGTGAGGAAAATGAGTAAAGCAAAGCCGCTCACTGCTGAACAATGCGAAGCCGCAAGAGAGGCCATGCTTACGGGACACAGTTTGTCAAAAATATCCAGATGTGCAGGGGTTGTTGCTACGATAGAGTATATGCTTAAAGACATACGCTTACTGGAAACATATTTGCAGAGGATGGCCTCTGCCATTACCCAGAAGCGAGAACAGATATCCCATAGTGCATTGTTGCTTTCAATGTTCCATTACGAAATGTCTTCTCTGTCGCTATATGATCCAGCATTCAAGGAAATGCTTCTTAAGGCTGTGGAGCAGGAACGTATTATCCAACGGAAACTTTTCGTTGCAGGTAATTCTACAGAAGTGACACCTTACCGTGATGTTTGGAAGTTATATGAGCCGTATGGGAATGTATTACGGCTCAAACGGCTTGATTTCACAGCCATCAAACGGCCTTCTCTGCGGTCTGAGGTGAAATATTATTTCTGTTATCTATTTGAACAAAGAGGGAAAGTTTATGTGCCTCTTTTTGATGCGTGTAAGCTGGCAATCAACACACTTGCAGATATTGCGCCGGAGGTCATATATTTTGCGGATATAACGGAAGGTCACATCAGGACACTGGTTTTAGCCCTTGAAGCAATGCGGAAAAATGATGGAGAACCATTGTCTCAATATTACATTGCAAAATCCGTAAACGGTCTAAAACGGATCATGTGTTACCTCATGAGCACTGAACGGGACACACAAATTAGAGCGCCAAGGCCGCGCACCAATCCGTTTGATATTGTTACATTTCACAATCTTCGCCAGTTTAACACACCTACCGAAATCATTCCGGAAGAAGTGGTGGAGCAATTGGACTTGCATCGAGAAGAAATGCCCTGTCAATACAGGCTGCTATACGATTTATTCATGAATACAGGACTGAGATTGAAAGAAGTGTACCTTCTTGAAGAAGACTGCATTGAAGAATCTCGATACCCTAATGTCTGCCAACTGAAATATATTCCGCATAAAACACTAAGTGCAAGACATCGACGCGGAGCTGGGGACTACCACAGGATCATGATACCCAAAGATATAGCTGGAAGGCTTTCCCAACATATCATTGAGGATGCTGAGGAAAGAAAAATAGCGGGGACATCGTATATTTTCCGAAGCAGAAGGTATGGGTATGAGAGAGCAGTTATTGACTCTCAACCATTTGTCAAATGCATCCGTGGGATTATCAGAAAGTATGATATATGCGACGAAAATGGAGAACTCTGGCACTTCACCATTAAACAATTCCGTAAAACCCTGGCTGTTAGGTTAATTGAAAACGGAGCGACTACTGTTGAATTAGCTTATTGGCTGGGGCACTTATGCAGCGACACGGCGGCGAAATATTATGCTGAAGTTCGTAAGAAAAAACTGGCGGAGCTAAATACTGAATTTTTCAGAAGCAAGTTTGAGTTAATCATGACCGGCGAACAGCTTGAAAATTATACGCAAGAAGAACGTAGGCTCCTGTACACGGATTTTTGCCTTGGTCAACGACGTGTGGAACTTGGATTTTGTGTTCGGAAGGTGGCAGATGGGCCGTGCGCGGACCGATGCAGCCTTTATAATTGTGTGAATTGCCGCAACTTATGCACTGGAAAACAGTATCTTCCATATTGGAAAGGTCTTCTACAGGAACAGGAGAAACTTTTAGACCGGCTGGCAGAGGTATATAAGTCGGAGAGCATTACGGATTATTCAGAATACCTGGAGTACAAACAAGAATACCGCCTGTTGGAGTCCTACCAAAGCGTCGTAAATATGATTGAGAAAGAAGGTTGTATATGAGCAGTGCTGTCATTGCTGAAAACTATAGTGCAGCAAAGTTAAAAGAATATATCTGCTTTGTCGAACAACTTGGCTCCAATATACACTTTCACGAAAACAAGTGGGTGTGCAGTAATTTGCGCCGCAGTCCAGCAGAAAGAAGTTGTATGTTCACATTGTACTTTGACAGGATTCCGGCACTACACAGAGAAACAGTAAAGAGCTTTGCCGCCATCAGCCTTATACGAGGGAAAAAGATATCTACCGTCAAGTCGTATGTGATGGATCTCATCCGATTTTTTGATTTCTGGTCACTTGATAAAGGCACCTTGCCGTTGAGCGGTTGCGATGAATTTGCCGTGGCCGACTTCTATCATTACCTTGAGAAAACGGAGTTTGCAGAAGCGACCCGCATTGGGATCTGGTCATCATTGAGCATATTTTTTGAAACGATGAATGATATTGATGGTGCAAGGAGTAAGAATCCATTTTCTGTATCCCCTTATCGCCACCAACGCAGGTACGATGCAAAGTATATTCCAGAATCAATTGCGATTCAATTAGATACTGCATTTAAGAACGATGAGATCGCGCTCTATCTTCGGTGCGTCTATTGGTTGCTAAGGCTAATACCTTCGCGTATCGGAGAAATCCTTGGCATGAAGATAGATTGTCTAAAAAGGTTTAACGGACAGTATGTTTTGTTTATTCCCACATGGAAGCAGAATGGGGGTTGGCAGCAACCAGCCATACGAAGTATTCACCTGGAGGACAAAGGAATTGCTGGATACCTTATAGGACTAATAAAAGAGCAGCAGGAAACGGCGCGTCAGATCCAGGAGTTTCTGCCAGAAGATAAAAAAGGAATGCTGTTTTCATACCGACAGAGTTATTGCCGTAAAGGAAAACCCACATATTCTACCAAGCTCTGCTTTGTGGCATCAATATTTACTGTCAACGACCATTTTCGAAAGATATGCCGTCGTTACAACATTTCGGATGAAACGGGAAATGTCTATGTGGTGACAACGCACCAGTTTCGCCATAACGGCATCACAGATCGTTTGGCAGCCGGTTTCACCGCTGCCCAGATAGCTGAGATGACAGGCCATCACGGAGATGCCATGATCTTTAACGCCTATGCGCATTTGAATCTTATGCCAGAAACGATCCGTGAAAAGCAGAATTATGTATTAGCTGAACGGCAAGAATCGGATAAACGGTATGTGCTATTTGGCGGACGAATCCTTAATATGGATGAGCAAGTGGAACAGCGGCTGATGAAAAACCTCAGAGCCCATCGCGTCCGTGGGGGTATATGCAGCGATATTACAACTTGCAAAAGTGATATGTGGAATTGCCTTGAATGTAAGGCATTTGTGGCCGATACAGAACAAACAGAATACTATCGCGAACAGATATCTCTTTGGCGTGAAAAACAAGTACGTTTTTCGGCATTTCCAATCATTTGTGAAAATGCGAAAAGAAATGCGGGCCTGTTTGAATCCATACTAAAATCAATTGAAACGGATGTGCAGAGAAATGAAGCGAACAATACCTAAATCCCTCGTCCAGCGGCAGGAGAAAACTCGCAAGGACACCGTAGAAATGGTAACACAAGCAATTCTTGTCTTGGAGTCCCAAGGCTACAATATCAAAATCAAGGATCTGATAAGCGTAACCGGTCTGTCCCGTTCCGTTTTTGCCAAACCTCATATTCGCGAAGTGCTGGTAGAATACGGAATCATTCAAACACAAACTCCTGAGAAAACCGCAGGTGCCGAAAGCACACGCAGGATGGATAGGTTGATTGCGGAAAAGAACGGTTATATCCAACGGCTTCTCCATGAAAACGAGCAGTTGCGTTACGAGGTCGAACTTCTGCGTGGAAAAGTACATATCCTCACGCACAAGGCTGCAGCGCAGGGCGAGGAACTTTTCTAAACAAATGTAATGATAGCACGATGTGAACCGGAATGTTTTCATCGTGCTATTTATTATATAAAAAATTTGTCCCACAAGCAAGGACACAACAGAAAGGAGAATGTAATCGTGTCAACAGAAAAGATAAGAAAAACCGGCGGCAACAACGTGCCGCTGGTCGAGCAGGAGGCAGATGCCATCTGCATTGCAGGCAATACGGTCGACCGGCAGCCACAGAACGGCGGCAACGGTCTTGGCTGTCAGGATGAACTGTCCTATACGCTCACCGCCACGGATCGGCACTGCATCTATGCCCGTCAGCGGGTGGATGAGTTCAAGGACGGTGAGGTGGTCAGTACCCAAAGTGCCCGCCAGCATAAGGACGCCACCGACCTCGTCTGCCAGCCTTCTGTGTATGGACAATCTCAATTCGGCGGCTATCAAGAAGGAATTTCAACATTGTGTGCCAGCGGCGGAGACCATGGAGGCGGCAGCGAGAATCTCGCGGTTGCGGCAATACAGGAAACACCTCAACTCATTCGCCGCCTCACGCCGCTGGAGTGTGAAAGACTGCAGGGCTTCCCGGACGGCTGGACGGGCATCCCTAACGCATCGGACTCCGCCCGCTACAAAGCCCTCGGCAACAGCGTTTATTTAATCATGGTCGTTATGAGAAGAACAGATGTGAAAACTGCGC